>Ga0209947_1000262_pt1 | contig 32315 bp, 39 predicted proteins | sample SalPonR2_B_D2_MG_FD_185706 | JGI IMG/M metagenome (GOLD analysis project Ga0209947, IMG submission 185706) | Salt pond soil microbial communities from South San Francisco under conditions of wetland restoration - Salt Pond MetaG R2_B_D2_MG... ...
ACCCAGCGCCTCGATCATCGCGGCGCGGTCTTCGTCCACGGCGGCGTGGATCTGGTACTTGGCGACCTCATGCGCGCGCGGCGCGGCATTCAGCAGCCCACGCGCGATCTCCATCGCCGCCGCCTGAGGATCGTCCGACACCTCGGCGACATAGCCCAGCGCGTGCGCCCGCTCCGCCGAGAGCCTCCGCCCGAAGATCGCCATTTCCTTCAGCACGGGCTCCGGCAGCAAGCGCGCCAACCGCTGCGTCCCAGACCAGCCCGGCACGATGCCGACCTGCGCCTCCGGCAGGCCCAGCGTCGCATTGGGCGCCATAATGCGGATGTCGCAGGCCGTCGCCAATTCCAGCCCGCCACCGAAGGCGTGGCCCTGGATCGCCGCCACCGTGGGCCGCGACAGCCGCGCGAGCCTGTCGAACACCCGGTGCCCCAGCCGCACCCAGTTGCGCGCGAAATCCGTGGGGCTGAGCGCACCCCACCCGATGATATCGGCCCCGGCGCAAAAGGCCCGGTCGCCCTCTGCCGTGACGATGACACCGCGGATCGACAGGTCATCCTCTATCGCATCGCAATGGGTCTCGAGCGCGCGCAGCATGTCCGGCGTGAAGGCGTTCAGCTTGGCCGGGTTGTTCAGATGCAACCGCGCAAGCGGCCCGTCGATATGCAGGTCCACGAGGCTCATGGCGTCCATCCCATGGGTGTTTCGGCCAGAAGCGCCTTGGGCATGGTCACGGCGTTCTCCGCCACGCCGACCCGCCCCTCGCTCGCCGCGACGATGTCGCGCTCCGGGTCCATCCCCGGCATGATCTCGGTTGCGACAAGGCCACCCTCCGTCAACCGCATGACGCAACGCTCGGTGACATAGAGCACCTCCTGCCCTATCCGGAGCGCCCTCTGCCCGGCGAATGTCACATGCTCCACCGCGTCCACCATCTTGGTGAACTTGCCGGGGCTGGCGACGCGCAAGCCATCATCGGTCAGGTCAAGCTGCGCGCCGGCCTCGAAATAGCCGGAGAACACGATCTTTCGCGCATGCGCCGTGATGTCGACAAAGCCGCCGCAGCCCGCGGTCAGGTAGGGTTTCTTGCCCAGTTTCGAGACGTTCACGTTACCCTCCACGTCGACCTCGAGGAAGGAGAGGAAAGACATGTCGAACCCGCCGCCCTGGAAATAGGTGAACTGGTTGGGCGAGGGCACGAAGGCATCCGCGTTCGACGCGCAGCCGAAGGCGAAACCGGTCAGGGGCATTCCGCCAACTGCGCCCTGTTCGATGGCCCATGTCACCGCCTGTGCATGACCTTCTTCCAGAAGAATGCGCGGCACCATGGCGGAAATGCCGAAGCCCAGATTGGCGGTCATGCCGCGCTTCAACTCCATCGCGGCGCGGCGCGCGATGACCTTCTCCACGCCATGCTCGGCCAGTGAGAACGAGTCCCAGGTTCGCATGATCTCACCCGAGATGGCCGGATCGTAATCGGTCCCGGTCGTCTGCTTCTGGTCGGGGGCCAGCACGATCAGGTCCACCAGATGCCCCGGCACATGCACGTCATGGGGCCGCAGGCTCCCCGCCGCTGTCATGCGCTTGACCTGCGCGATCACGAGGCCCCCGTGATTGCGAGCGGCGATGGCCTGATCCAGCCCACCCAGATAGGCGCCCTCGTGTTCGTAGGTCAGGTTCCCCATCTCATCGGCCGTCGTCGCGCGGATGATCGCCACATCGGGCACGATGTTGGGAAAATGCAGCCATGTGTCGCCGCCGAACTCCACACGGCTCACGAGGGGCCGCCCCGCCGCGCGGTCGTTCATCGCACAGCCCTCACGGATCGGGTCGACGAAGGTCTCCAGCCCCACCTTGGTCAGGACGCCGGGTTTCCGCGCGGCCACGTCGCGATGCATGTCGAAGAGGATGCCCGACGGCACGTTGTAGGCCGCGACGCGATCCTCGGTGACCATGCGCCAGATCGCCGGCATGGGCAGCGACGAGGGCCCGGAGGGATAGGAGCCCGCAATAATCCGTGACAGCAGACCGTCACGCGCGATGTGGTCGATGCCCTTCACGCCGTACATGTCGCCGGCGGCGATCGGGTGCAGCGTGGTAAGGTCGCGGGGATGCCCCTCGTCCTCGAAGCGCGCGCCGATGGCGGCGAGCACTGCGTCCGGGCAGCCCAGCGCCGAGGATGAGGAGACCGTGACCACCGCGCCATCCGCGATGCGCCCGACGGCCTCGGCGGGACTGACCACCTTGCTCATGCCTCAGACCCCGCCATAGTCCACCGCGACCCGGGCGCCGCTGGTCGCGGCTTTCGCCACGGCACTGGCCACGGCGAGCGACTTGATCCCGTCGATCCCGTCGGCGGAAGGCGCACCCTTGCCGGCCACCGCGTCGGTGAAAAGGCCTACGGAACGCTCGTAGAGATTGTGGTCGGCAAAGGGGACATCCTCTTCGCCCGCATCGGTGATCAGCGTGACATGTCCCGTGGGCCTTTGCGTCATCACACCCGTCGCGCGGATCGACCCCTTGACTCCATGGAACTCGATCCCCGTTCCGGCGTAGCGATGGGTGAAGCTTTCATGCGTCATCACGGTCGCGCCGGAGGGCATCTGCCAGACGGACATGACGCTGTCCTCGACGCCCTCGCCCATGCCCGCGCTGGTCTGGATGGCTACAACCTCGAAAGGGTCTTCGCCCATGTGAAAGCGCACGGTGTCGGCGTCATGGACGACGATATCGGGGATCACGCCGCCGCCCGCTTCGGGATTGTCGATGCGCCATCCCTGCAGGTGAGGCGGCAGGTGGACGGCGTGCATGACCCGCGCCGACAGAACCTCTCCGATCCGGCCCGAGGCGATGAGATCGCGGATGGCAAGATGGCTGCCCGCGTTGCGCAAATGGTGATTGGTGGCGAAGACGAGGCCCGCATCCTCAGCCGCGCGCACCATCGTCACTGCGTCGGCGACGGTCATCGCCAGCGGCTTTTCACACAGGACATGCTTGCCCGCCGCGATGGCCGCCATGGCCTGCGGAAAATGTTTCTCGTTCGTGGTGGAGATGTAGACCGCGTCGATATCGCCGCTCAGAAGCGCGTCAAGGTCGCCATGCCCCTCCGATATCCCGTGCTCCTGCGCATAACTCTGCGCACGTTCGGGCGAGGAACTGAGGACCGAAACAACATCGCCCCCGGTGGCCCGCATGGCACCGATCATGTGGGAGGCCGCGATGTTGCTCGCCCCGATGAGTCCCCAGCGCATGATACTCTCCGATTATCCTTGGATCGTTCCAGATAATTTATTGGATCGTTCCAAAGCCCATGTCAAGACAATGACGCGCGGTCCGACCCGCCCCGAGCCTGCGTGCACAAAAGACCGTCGACGGGCATGGTCCCGTGACGTATGACTCCCCGGGACCCGGACGATGCGCCCTGCGCGCGTCCACGGAAAAGGGAGCCGAGCCATGGGCAGGAACAGTCGGCGTTTGACCGGTATAGCGGTGCTTGCGGGTGCCCTTCTGGCCACGCCCGCCGCCGCGCAAACAGACGCTGGCCGCGCCCTCGGACTTGAACTCAACCGCGTCGAACAGGTCGATGCGGCCTGCCGCTTCACGTTCCTTGCCGAAAACCGCATGGGCGCGGATCTTTCGGCCTTCACGGTGGAAACCGTCATCATCGACGCCGAGGGCGTGGTAGACCGCCTGACCCTGTTCGAATTCGGCGCCATGCCCGATGCCTCCCCGCGTGTCAGGCAATTCGACGTGCCCGCGCTGGATTGCGCGCAGGTGGGCCGCATTCTGATCAATGGCGTGTCCGACTGTAACGGCGTCGAGGGCTGCGCCACGGCGCTGACCTTGTCGAGCCGCACCGATATCGAACTGTTGGGGTGAGCGGATGCAGGACGGGCTTGTATCACTGTTGGGACTGGGTGGTCCTGTCGTCCTCATCCTTCTGGCGCTGTCCGTTCTCGCGCTGAGCATTATCTTGTATAAGATTTGGGACCTTTATGCCAAGGGCATAGGCCGGCACCGCGCCATCAACCGGGCGATCGCGGCCTTCGATGGCGGCAGGACCTCGGAGGCGCGGGAGCACCTTCAGTCAAGCCCGAGCCACCTTGCCCCCCTCCTTCTCGGTGCGTTTGGCGGATCGGCCCGCGACAAGGCGCGCCTGACCGCCGAGGCCGAGACCCGTCTGGCCCGGGCAGAGCGTGGCTTTCGCTTGCTGGACAGCATCGCGCAGGTCGCCCCATTGCTGGGGCTCTTCGGCACCGTTCTGGGCATGATCGCGGCGTTCCAGGCCTTGCAGGAGGCCGGCGCATCGGTGGACCCCTCTGCACTTGCCGGCGGCATATGGGTCGCGCTTCTGACCACGGCGGGCGGTCTGGCCATCGCGATGCCGACCTCGCTGGCGCTCAGCTGGTTCGAAAGCCGGACGGAGGCGGACCGCCTCATGGCAAGTGTCGCCATTGAGGCCTTCTGCACAAAGGGGGCGGCGGATACGCGGGCCGCCACCACCGCCGGGCTGGAAATCGCCGATGCGTCGTGAGGCCCGCCTGCCCCGGAGGCGCACCATCGCGATGACGTCACTGATCGACGTCATCTTCATCCTGCTCCTGTTCTTTCTACTGACCTCGACCTTCACGCGCTTTGGCGAACTCAGCGTGTCGACCGGCGGTGCCGGTGCCGGTATCGGCTCCGCCTCTCCCATCTTCCTGAGACTGGATGCCGACGGGCTTACCCTCAACGGCACGCGCCACGCGCTCGACACCATCGCGCCGGCGCTGGAGGCCTTTGCGCCCGGGGACGGCACTGGCGCGACCGTGCTGGTCTCGGTGGCCGACGACGTGACCTCCCAGCGGCTTGTCGATCTACTGGTCCTGTTGCGGCCGGTCGACTGGGCCGATGTCACGGTGTTGGGCTAGGCGAATGCTACGGCGTGCGAACAAGCGCAGGGGCCGCGCCGATCCGCTGATCGCGCTGATCAACGTGGTTTTCCTGCTGCTCATCTTCCTGATGGTGGCGGGCACCGTCGCGCCCGCCCTGTCGCGCGACGTGGAACTGATCGATACAGCCGACCCAGCCTCCCGACCACCGCCGGATGCGCCCGTGATCCTCGCCGACGGGCGGCTGGTCCTCGACGGCGTCGAGACAACGGCCGCCGACCTTGCCCGCGCCCGCCTGGCCACAGGCGAGGCCGAGATCCGGATCGTCCCGGACCGCAACCTGCCAGCCCACCAGCTGATCGAGGTGATCTCGGAGCTTCGCGCCGCCGGGGCAACCGAGGTCTGGATCGTGACGGAGCGGGCGGCGCAATGAGCGGCAAGACTGCCATCGCCGCCGGGCTGGCCGTCCTGATCTCGGCCGCCGTGCATGGCGCGCTGTTGAGCAACATCGCACCGTCCGACGGCGGAACCGATACGCCGCCCGGCGTCGCCGAGGTTTCAGTCATCGGCCAGAGCTTCGAGGATCTCGCCGCCGGGCAGCTCCGGCCGGTAACGCCATCCTCGGCCGCCATCGCTCCGGTTGAGACCGAGGCACGCGCCGTGACACTAACCGCATCCGCACCGCTCACGCCCGTTGTCGCCGAGACGCCACAAGCCAACCCGACACCCGCGGACCGCGCATCCGTGGCATCGACCGTGACCGCACCGGTACCGGACCGCATCGCCGCGCAGGAGCCGCCGCCGGTCCGGCAACCGACAGGCGACACGCCAAGGCCCGAAACCCGCCCGCCGCGCCCGGAGCCGACCGAAGCAACGCCCGCCCCGCCGCCCGCTCAACAGGGTAATGCGGACCGGGACGCACAGGCAGGCACGGCGCACGGCAGTACGGAAGGCAGCGCGACCCAGCGTCAGGGCGACACCGAGGCCGCGCCCGGCCCCTCGGCGCGGGAGATCGCGCGGTATCCGCAACAGGTGAACCGCCATCTCGGCCGCCTGCGTCGCCCGGCCAGCGCTTTTCGCGGCACCGCGGTCATCGGCTTCACCATCGCGCCAAATGGCGGGCTAGCCGCCCTGAGCGTCGACCGTTCGTCTGGCGACGCGGAGTTCGACGAGCTGGCGCTGCGATACATCCGTGGCGCGGCGCCCTTCCCGGCCCCTCCGGCCGGGGCGCAGACGCGTTTTGCAGTGTCCGTCCGGGGGCGATGACACGCCTCCGGCGCAACGCGGCGCTTTCATTTTCCCGCGCCGCGTCATATCAAGAAAACTGAATATGATCGTCGCGGCACGGGCTCGGACCGGAGGGGGCCGCGCCGACCGCGACACACCGGAGGGAGGACATCCGATGCCACTCATGACGCGCCGCTCATACCTTGCGCTGACCGCAGCCGCGGTTCTGATGCCCAAAGCGGGCTTTTCCGCGGCACGCGTTTCGCTCGGGGACGCGGAACTGGTGACGCTCAGCGACGGGAACCTCACGCTGCCGCCGGACTTCATCTTCGGCCCCGCGCCGCAGGACGCGCTGGCCGAGCTTGCGCCGTCGCTGGGCATCGACCTCACGGCGCAGCTGACCCCACCCTGCAACGTGACGCTGTTGCGCAGCGGCGACCGACGGATCCTCTTCGACTCCGGCGCAGGGCCGACCTTTCAGGCCAGCGCCGGGCGGCTGATGGAGGCGCTCGACACAGAGGGTCTGACGCCGGACGACATCACCGACGTGATCTTCACCCATGGCCACCCGGACCACCTCTGGGGTGTGTTGGACGATTTCGACGAACCGCTCTTTCTCAACGCCTCCTACAAGATGGGCCGGGCCGAGCGCGACTACTGGATGGACCCGGCGACCATCGACACCATCGGCGAGGCGCGGGCCAGCTTTGCCGCGGGCGCCAGCCGGCGGATCGAGGCGATCGACGGCATGCTCGAAACCTTCGAGGACGGGGCCGAGGTCGCGCCCGGCGTCACGGCCCTTTTGACGGCCGGCCACACGCCGGGGCACATGTCCTTTGCCGTATCCTCAGGTGACACCACGGTCATGGTCATCGGCGATGCCGTCAGCAACGATCACGTGGCCATGGCGCGGCCCGACTGGCCCTCGGGCTCGGATCAGGACACCGAGACGGGTGCCGGGACGCGCACGCGCCTTCTCGATCAGCTTGCCACGGACGGGATGCTCGCGGTGGGCTTCCACATGGGCGGCGGCGGGCTGGGCCGGGTGGAGCGCGCCGCCGAAGGCTATCGTTTCGTCACCGAGATCTGAGGCTCAGGCGGCCGCCGCACTGGTCGCCGCCGCGCGGTCGAGCAGGACGGAGGTCGCCATGCCGCCCGCCCAGATCGACGCGCCCGCGACCCATGCGGTCATCGACATGACCGCCCCGCCGGACACGGCCGCGCCCACGGCACAGCCGCCGGCCAGCATGGCGCCGAAACCCATCAGGACGGCGCCCAGAAAATAACGTTCCATCGGCGTATCGGGGCCGAAGCGCTGGATCTGCCATTCGCGGGCCACAAGCGCGGCGATCCCGGCGCCGACAAAAACACCCGGCACCAGCCCGATCCCGAAAGACAGCGGAACGGAGCGCTGGGTCACCAGCGCCATCAGCGTATCCGTCGCGGGGCCGGTGAAGGTCACGCTCGACACCGGCACGATCTCGAAGGACGCCTGCGAGATCGCGTAGGTCAGATACCAGCCCAGTGTCACGGCAAGCCCGACGCCGACCCCGGCAAGCGCCGCCATGGGCCGCACGCCCCGCGTATGGGCAAGCCCCAGCGACGCGATCAGCCCGAGCACCGCAAGAAACGTGACCACGCTCCGGCCGAGGCCGAGCCCCTGCATCAGGTCGCGCGACGGCCCGGAGATGAGCCAGAGGTTCGAGAGCGATTCCCGCGCGGGGGCGAGGATGCCGCTAAGAGCCGATTGCGCCACCAGCGTCAGCATCAGCCCCGTGACCAACGCGCGCAGGTTCCCCGTGGCCGAGAGGACAAGCAGGCGGCTGGCGCAGCCGCGCGCCAGCACCATGCCCACGCCGAACATCAACCCGCCGATGATCGCGCCCGACATGCTGCCCGCGCCGGACAGCTGGCGCGCGTCCGACACCTGCAGGATGTCCATCATGATCAGGCCCTGGGTCGAGGCGAGCGCGGTGGCGAACACGATCAGCCAGATCGACATGCGCGGCCCGATGCGCCCGCGCGCAAGCTCCACGGTGGAGGCGCGCAGGCAGAATTGCGAGCGCTGCGCGGCCACGCCGAACAGAAGCCCCGTCACCAGACCGGCCATCAGCAGAACGGTTCCGTCGCCAAACCGGTCAAGCAGGATCTGGATCATCTCAAGGCCCTCGATGCACGTCCTGCGAACCTAGCGGGCCTGGCGCGCACCGGGCGTTGATGCAGGTCAAATCGGTTCTTCTGTCAGAAGGCCTTGTGTCGGCTCAGCGGCCGCGTGCGTCCAGGATGATGGCATCCAGCATCGCCTCCACCTCCTGCATCGGCCCATCGGGATAGGCACGGTGGCCGATCGTGACCTCCCCATCCCGTTCGGCCACGAAGATGGAATAGGGGCAATGCACGATGTTCATCGGATCGGCTTCCATCACCCGCCGGGAAATCGCGGCCGAGCAGAACAGGAAGATGTCGGCATTCTCGAAGATCATGGTCTCCGCGTCCATGTCTTCCCCGGTGCGGTTCAGCATATCGCCCACATGCGAGACGAGGTCGATCACCAGCCCACGGTCGACGATCGCGCTTTCGATCGCGAAGGTCGCGTCCTCGAAACTGCCTTCGAAGTCGAAGGTGATGACGTCCTGAGCCTGTGCGGCGCTCGCGAGCGCCATGGCAGACCCGATTGCAAGCGATATGAGGGGCGTCCGCATCAGACAGGTCCTTTCGTGCAGGGTTCTCCCGGGGCGGCGTTGCGATCCGCCCCGGGAGTCATTTTTTCGCACACGGCGGTCAGCCGAACATGTCTTCGACGATGGCATCGTACCAGCCGAGGCTCTCGCGGTAGGTCTGGGCCCGTGTCTCAGGCGTTTCTCCAACCTCGCTGATGAAGCTGGAGGTCGACACGATGCCCTCGTCGGAGGCTTCGTAGGTCGCGCCGACCTTCACGCCGTCCTCCGTGTCGATCAGCGACCAGCAGGTGTTGGCGAAGCGCGGCGGGAAGGCGCGCCCGTCCGTCAGCGCCGCGATGACCGCATTGGCGCAGACCTTGGCCTGGCTGTTGGCCGAGAAGCCCGACTTCGGCATCGCGCCCTGTGCGGCGGCATCGCCCAGGACATGGATTTCGGGATCGACCTTGCTGGACAGGTCATAGGCCGACACCGGTGCCCAGTTGCCATCGGTGATGTCGGCGGCATGGGCGATCAGGCCCGCCTGCTGCGCCGGGATGACGTTGCAGACATCCACGTTCTCCACCACGCCGTCGATCGTCACCGTCATCGCGTCGGGGTCGACCTCGACGTTTCCGCCGCCGAAATCCGGGCCGATGCGGGTGATCATGCCCGGGTAATGGCGCTGCCAGCCGTCCTCGAACAGCCCCTGCTTGGAGAAGTTCGCCTTCGGGTCGGCCACGAGGATCTTCGCCGTCGGGTTCATGTCTTTCAGCATATGTGCGACCATCGAGATCCGCTCATACGGCCCGGGCGGGCAGCGATACGGGTTCGGCGGGGCGACCATGGCGAAGGTGCCACCCTCGGGCATCGCCTCGATCTGCGCTTTCAGAATCTGCGTCTGGGTACCGCCCTTGTAGGCGTGCGGCATCTTGTTCTGCGCGGCCACCGACCAGCCCGGAACGCTGTCCTCGATGAAGTCGATGCCGGGGCTCAGTACGAGGCGGTCATAGGGCAGCGACCCACCACCGGCCAGCCGCACGGTCTTGGCGTCGCGATCCACGGCCGTGGCCCAGTCATGCACCACGTTGACGCCGTAGGACGAGGCGAGGGTGCCATAGGTGTGGCCCAGATCGTCGAACTCGTAGAAGCCGCCGATATAGAGGTTCGAGAAAAAGCACGTGTAGTAGGAGCGCGTGGGCTCGATCAGCGTGACGTCGATCGCGCCGTCGCTGTCGCGTGCGATGTACTTGGCCGCCGTCGCGCCGCCGGCCCCGCCGCCCACGACGACGACGCGCGGTATGGACTGCGCGCGCGCGATCATCGGAGTAGCCAGCGAAGCCGATACGGCCGCGGCCGTTCCCAGGAATGTACGTCTGTTGATAGTCATGTTGGTCGTTTTTCCTCCCTTGTTACGCCATGTGTTTTTCACTCGCGTCCCGGCACTGTAACGGATTCCTTCGAGGAATTCGTGCCTCAGTTGTTTTCCGACAGGAAATAGGCCGCAAGGGCCGCGATTTCCTCGTCGCCGAGACGCCCGGCGAGCGTGTTCATTACCTGATGCTGACGCTCGCCGGAACGGTAGGCGACCATACCCCCGATGAAAACGGCCGGAGTCAGGTCCCGGATCGAAGGGATATCGTCTCCACCTTCACCGATGTGACAGGATGTACATTCCGACGACAGGTACTGACCGTAGGCCACGTCGCCATCGATCTCGAGAATCGCGGCAACCTCCGGCGATGGTCCGGTGTCTTCCCCGGCTTCGGCCGGCGCATCCGCCGGCCCACCTTCTTGTATCAGAAATGCGATCAGGTCGGCGCGATCCTCGGCCGTGCGAATACCGCGAAAGACCATGGACGTGCCGGGAAGATAGCCCCTGGGGTTCGCGATGAACCCATCCAGCGCCATTTCGGTCCAGACCTCACCCCTGGCCGCAGCCTCTTCGAATATTTCGGAGAACTCGTAGCCGTCGACCACGCCGATCCCGCGCCCTACGATTCCGTTCAGGTGAGGCCCGATCCGGTGGATCGCGCCCTCACCGATCATGTGACACGCAGCGCAAGGCCGGTAGAGGACTTCACCCCGCCCTGGGTCCGCCTCGGCGAGCGCCGCGCCGGAAAACCCACCCAGAGCGCAGGCGGCAGCAGCGATGCGCGACACCACCGTCATGTCATTCAGCGCCGGCAGACTGCATGTAGGCGATCACCGCCGCGATGTCCTCGTCCGACCGCAGGCCCTGGAACGCCATCCGGTTGCCGCGGATGAAGCCGCGCGGATCGGCGAGGTAGGCGGCGAGCGATCCGTCGTCCCAGACCATGCCGGATTCGCCGGCTTCGCGCAGCGCAGGCGAGTAGCGGAAGCCCTCGACGGCCGCGACGTCGTTGCCGTAGATGCCGTTCAGTTGAGGTCCCACACGGTTGCGTGCGCCTTCGCCGATCTCATGGCAGGCCGCGCAGGCTCGGAACACCGTCTCGCCGGCCGCGACCAGTTCCGGATCAGGACCTGCAGGCGCCTCTGGCGCGGCCTCCTCGGTGACCGCGGCCTCCTCGACCGTGTCGTCCTCTGCCGTCTCCGGTGTCACGTCGAGAACGGCCGCGCGCATGGTGATCTCGATGGTCTCGGCGCAGTCCGTCATGCACGGCTCTTCGGAGAATTCCGGGATCTCGACGGTATCGCGGTTGTCCATGAAGAAGCTGCCTTCGTTGGGCAGTTCGACCTCGGCGAAATTCTCGTTCGACAACTCGAAATCGTCGTCGACCACGTTGTTGAGGTAAAGCAGATAGGCCGTGATGGCGTAGACGTCGTTATCGCTAAGCGACTGCGCCGAACCGTAAGGCATGGCCCGGTGGACGTAGTCCCATACCGTGGAGAGATAGGGCCAGTAGGAGCCGACCGTCTTGACCGGATCCTCCCCGTCGAGCGTGCCGAACCCGCCCGACAGGACGGGCCAGCGGCCAACAGCTTCGCCGAAATCGCCGTGGCAGGCCGAGCAATGGATCACGTAAAGCTCTTCGCCGGTCCAGACATCGCCCGATCCGACCGGCAGGCCCTGACCATCGGGGCGGATGTCGATGTCCCACGCGGCGATCTCTTCGGGCAGGGCCTCCCGCCCGAGGCCGTAGCCGCCCTCCCGGGAGGGCGCCGGCGTTTCCTGAGCGATGGCGTAAACAGCTGTGGTGGCCAGGAGCGCACCGGCGGCAATTGCGATCTTTTTCATGGTTCAGCCGACCTCCACATTCTCGGCCTGGCCGGTCTCGTCGATGGCCCAGGTCTGAATGCCGTTGTTGTGATAAATGGAGTTCTCGCCGCGCATTTCGCGCAGCATCTCCTTGGTGGGCTGCACGTAGCCGGTGGAGTCATGCGCCCGGCTTTGCAGCAGAAGCGGCGCGCCATCCCAATTGAACTCGTAGTAGAAGCGGTGCATCGATTTATCGAAGCTCGGCCCCGACATCCGCGCCTGGTGCCAGTTCATTCCACCGTCGAGCGTCACGTCCACGCGCGGGATCGTGCCACGCCCGGACCACGCCACGCCGGTGATGACGGTGGGTCCCGGCCCATGGGTGATCGGCGCCTGCGGGCTTGGGTTGGTGATGACGGATTTTGCATCCATCTCCCAGGTAAAGCGCCGCGCGTTGCCGTCCTCCAGAAGGTCGGTGTATTTCGACGTCTCCTCGCGGTGGTGCCATGGCTGGTCGCCCACCTCGATCCGGCGGAGCCACTTCACCCACATGTTGCCTTCCCAGCCCGGCACGACGAGGCGGACCGGATACCCCTGTTCGGGGCGCAGCCGCTCGCCGTTCATGTGCGTGGCCACCAGACAGTCGTCGAGCGCCTTTTCCAGCGGGATCGACCTGGTCATGGCCGAGGCATCGGCGCCCTCGGGCAGGATCCATGCGGCGCTGGACTTGACGCCCGCTTCTTCCAGAAGAAGCCGCAGCGGAACGCCGGTGTAGACAACGTTGTGGATCATCCCGTGGGTGAACTGGCAGCCGTTCAGCTGCGCGCCGCGCCATTCCATGCCGGTATTCGCCGCGCATTCGAGGAAATAGGTCCGGTTCTCGCGCGGGAAGCGCATGAGGTCTTCCATGGTGAAAACCAACGGCGTGTCCACGAGGCCGTTGATCATGAGCCGGTGCTGGCCCGGGTCGATTTCGGCGACACCGGAGTGGTGACGCTCGAAACACAGGCCATTGGGTGTGATGATCCCTTCCATCTGATGGAGCGGGGTGAAGTTGACCGAGCTCACCGTGTCGGCCGTCAGCCATTCCACGTTGCGGCGCACCACGTGGGCTTCGTACTGAGACGGCATGCCGTAGGGCGCCGCATCCACCCCGTCGCCGAGATACTGTTGCCATGGCTGCAGCTCGGTGATCAGCGGATCGGGCGCGGCCTGCGCATGCACCAGCTTGCCGGTCGCCAGCGCGCCCGTGGCCACGGCGGCCCCGCCGAGGAACTTGCGGCGGGAGGAGGAGAATTCCTGATCGTCGGACATCATGTCTTCCTTTCGTCGCTGGCGCGGGAGGCGGCCTCAGCCGGCCACCACGTCCACGCTGTTGTTGGGTTGGATCTCGATGGTGCCCTGTTCGCGGATGTGGTTTTCAACCACTTCCCAGATCGGCGGGCCCTCGGTGCCTTCGTTCACGCTGGCCCAGCCGGCGACAACGTAGTTGCGGTCCATCTCCACCGGCTCGCCGGTTTCCAGCAGCGTCATGTCGGTGATCCGGTCGCCCATCTCCTTGGCGATGTCGATGCGGTAGCCCATGCCGCCGATACGCACCATGTCGCCGCCCTGCTGGTAATAGGGGTCCGGGTTGAAGATGTTCTCGGCCACATCCTCGAAGATGGTCTTCAGCGTCTCGCCCGACATCTCCGTGCGGTAGGCGTTGGGATAGGTCATCGCGGTGACGTTGTAGATATCCTCGCGCGTGATTTCCTGCCCCGGCAGGACCGCCGCGCCCCAGCGGAAGCCGGGGGACAGCGCGATCTGTGCGTCGCGCTGGCTGATCAGCGCGTTGCAGATCACGTCGTCCCAGGTGCCGTTGAAATTTCCGCGCCGGAACAGGAGAGACCCGGATGTGCCGATCACCTCGGACATCTCGGCCTCGAAGGGCGCCCGGGTCTGGGCAACCAGTGCCGCCATCTCGGCGTCCGGTTCGATCACGTCCGAGAAGATCGGAATCAACCGATGCGCGATGCCCTGCACGCCGCCGTCGCGCACGTCGAGATCGACCCGACTGATGAACTTCCCGTGCGAGCCGCTGGCGATCAGGAAGGTGTTTCCGACCTGCAGGGGCTCGGGCAGCGCATCATGGGTGTGACCGGTCAGGATCACGTCGATTCCGGGAATGTCGCGCGCGAATTTCCGGTCCACGTCAAAGCCGTTGTGGGAGAGAAGGACAACGACCTCGGCGCCCGCGTCACGGACCTGCTGCACGACCTCGGCGACGCGCTCGCGCCTCAGGCCGAAGCTCAGCTCGGGGAACATCCAGCCGGGATTGGCGATGGGCATGTAGGGGAAGGCCTGCCCGATCACGGCGATCTGCGTGCCGCCCCGCTCGAACATGCGGTAGTCGTCGAAAACCGGCTCGTCCCAGTCGGCGTCGAAGATGTTGGCCCCGAGGAAAGCGGGGTTCAGCGGGCCTTCCACGATCTCGCGGACCCGGTCCGAACCCAGCGTGAATTCCCAGTGCGAGGTCATGGCCTCCGTGCCCAGCGCGTTGAACAGGTCGACCATGTCCTGCCCTGCCGTGCGCAGGGACGGCAAGGAACCCTGCCAGGTGTCTCCGCCATCGAGCAGCAGCGCGTCGGGCCGCTCCGCCTTGATCGCCTTGACCACCGTCGCGATCCGGTCGAGCCCGCCCATCCGGCCATAGGTCCGCGCGAGCGACACGAAATCGTCGTAGGTCAGCGCGTAATCCATCGCGCTGCCCTTCTCGATACCGTAGGCCGCGCGGAACGCATCGCCTGTCAGATGCGGGGGCTGACCCGCCGCCTCGCCCACGCCGATGTTGAACTCCGGCTCGCGGAAATAGATCGGCTGCGTCTGGGCGTGAATGTCGGTGATGTGGATCAGCGAGACGTTGCCGAAGTCGCTCGACCCGATCAGGTCGTCCTGGCTCAGCACCTGCTGCGCGGCCAGCCGCGACCAGTTTCCGAACCCCGAGGCCCCATAGAGCGCCGTTGTCGCCATGGCGGCCTGAACGAAGTGACGGCGGGAAATCATGATTGCAACCTCAGGATTTATTCGCGTTTTTGAATGTGTTAATGCGCACTCCGCCTCGGCGCTGTGGCCGAGGCGGACGCTGTGTCATCAGTTGCGGACGGCCGGCCCTTCGACCGTCAAGCCGTTCGCGCGGGACGCCACGTAAAGCTCCAGCGCCACGAATTCGGGGCTGCCGACCGAGAAAGTCTCGGCCCGCGTGTCGCGAATACAGCCACGGAAACGATTATGCACCGACACGAGGTTCGCCTGTTTCAGACGGTAGGTCGGAAACCCGTTGATCTGACCCTGGCTGAGGTGATCGGCGCGGATGTTGTTGCCGTAGTTCTGCTCGTGGCAGTTGGCGCAGCTGAGTTCCAGCTGGCCGAAGCGCGTGTAGTAGATCTCGCGCCCCTGTTCCCACGTCGATTGCGCCGGACCGTCGATGGCCACGTTCATCACCTGGCCACGCCCTTCCGAGGCGATCAGCGCCACCATGTTGCGCATGGCCTGGCTGTCGTAGGCGTAGGGCTCTTCCATGCCCATGCGCTCGGTCTGGCATTCGATGACCTGCATCTCGACGGTCTGGACCTCGCCATGTTCCGCATCCCATTGGGGATAGGTCGGTCGCGTGTCCGCGAAATCGCCCGCGCTGTGGCAAGAGGCGCAACTGTTGCCCTCAGCCCCCATTTCCGTGTTGAACGCGTCTACGGCCTGATCGACGAAGATGAAGGCCGGATTGTCGAAATCGTCGGCCTGCATGGCCTGCGTCTCGTCCGATCGAAACACCCAGCCCGAATAGATGGTGCTGAGATGGCCTTCGAGATGGTCGGGCGCGGCGGTCTCGATGATCATCTCGATCTCGCCATTCACGACTAGCTGTTCGTCGTCTCCGATGTCGGCGCTTACGACACTGGCGATCGCAATCGCCAGTGCCCCGATGGCACCGCCGCCAAGCAATGATTTTCTGGTCATGGCCGTTCTTTTCCTCCCTTGCGACGGCTAGGTTCCGGATCTTGTTTCCGGCATCTCAGCTGACTGCGATGTCCGCCGTCTCCTCGTAGACCGAGCCATCATCGTCGTACCAAGTGAACTGGAACGTGCCCGTTTCGTTGACGACCGCCTCGAACTGGAAATACGGGTTGGTCGAAATCGCGGGCTCCAACGTGACGTCGACCACGTTCTGGCCGTTGAAGTCACATGTGAAGCGATTGATGATCTGCCGCGGAATGATGTTGCCGTCCCCGTCGCGGCGCTGACCGCTTTCCATCGGGTGGCTGATCAGGGTCCGAACCGAAACGCTGTCGCCGGCCGAAGCCTCGCGGGGCACGCGGACGCGGGGGGTTACGTTGTCTGCCATGGTGTCCTCTCCCTAGCTCAGCCGCCGCAGCCGCCGATGGTCACGCGCACGTTCTGGCGCGCCTGTTTGAAGGAGCCATCGGGCATGCGCGCGATGGCGATGACGTCCTGCTCACCGGCCAGGCGGATACGCGTGGAGGCGGCGTGACGTCCGGCGGCGGGACCGAAATTGATGGTACACACGTCCGGGCTGGGGTTGCCAGCGGCCAGAATCATGATGGATTCGGCGCCCGGAGCCTCGACCTCGATCGGAACCGTGTTGCCGTTCTCGGCGATCTCGGGCGCGATCAGCGTGATACCGTCAGAGGCGGCATCCGCGCCGCCGGTGAAGGCGTTGATGGCTTCCTCCAGTCCCTCGGCCGAGGCGATCTTGGGAAGCCCGAAGAAGGCGGCGGCGGCGACCAGACCGGTCCCGACAAACTGCCTGCGTGATACGTCCATGGAATATCTCCTTAGTTCTGCGTAGCCGAAAACGCGGTCTCAGTATTCGGTCAACGTCATCAGGTAAGCCACCACATCCTCGATATCCTGGGCGCTGAGGAGCGGTTCGACCGATCCTTCGACGGCCCGGCCGGTGAAACCGTTGCCTGGACGGATGAAACCCGACGTTCTGTAGAAGGCGGGCATCACGGTCTCGGGGAAAACGGCCTTGGCATCGACGATGATACCACGAAGGGCAGCTTCGTCCCAGCGCGCGCCGACTCCGTCGAGCGACGGTCCGACCTCTCCGTGGAACGGATACTCTTCCAGGTCCGAGACCTGATGGCATGCGATGCAATTGCCCAGGCCGCGGGTGTACATCACCTCGCGGCCGCGTTCGACATTTCCGGGCACACCCGTCAGAGACGGGGCGATATCGCCGTATTCGTTGGCAACGACCCCATCGGGCGCAATGACGTCGGCGTTCAGTGTGGTCGCGGCCAAGGCTATGCTGGCCGCCAAGAGCAGCTGGCGCTTCACTGGTATTCCTCCCTGGGGCGAATTTGATGCCCGTATACTATCGTAGACTCATGTCGGCGCCTATTTCAACAAACATTTCAATTTTTGCATATGATGATAATAACGACTTGTTTTCATTCAGGATTCACCGCTCAAATCGTGCGTGACACGGAAAGCTGCCGAAAATGCACGGAAGGGATCGTTCGCTCGCGGGTTGTGTCGGGACTTGAACTGCGGCGGCAGTCGGGAATCCCTGCTCAGCCGATCGCCTGAAAAATCTCGAAGGTCTCGAGCATCCAGAACCCCACGAAGACCATCGCATTCGTCGCAATGAGCAGACCGAACACCACCAGCGCCGCGCCCGTGATCCGCTCGACCTTGCCGAGGTGACGACGAAACCTGCCCATGAACCTCAGGAAGGGCCGGATGAAAAGAGCGGCCAGGATGAAGGGCAGCGTCATCCCCGCGCCATAGCCCGTAAGCAGGAGCGCGCCTTGCCCCGCAGTGTCCGTTCCAGCCGCCAGAAAGAGAATGGCCGCCAAGACGGGGCCGACGCATGGCGTCCAGCCGAAGGCGAAGGCAAGGCCGATCACGTAGGCGCCGCCAAGCCCCGCGCCGTGGACATTGCCCATGTCGCTCTGCCATTGACGGTCCAGCAGGCCGATGCGGAAGACGCCAAGGAAATGCAGTCCCATGGCGACGAGCATGGCCGCCGCGACCCAGCGCAACACATCGAACCACTCGCGGACGAATTGCCCCACGACCGAGGCGGAGACGCCGAGGCTGACGAAAACCGTCATCATCCCGGCGGCGAAAAACACCGCGCCCCAAACGGCCCGCCGCTGCAGCCCGGGCGACGTGTCGGCTCCCTCCGCCATGGCGTTTACACTTACGCCGGCGAGGTAACTGAGGTAAAAGGGCACCATCGGGAGGACGCAGGGCGACAGGAAAGACACCAGTCCCGCAATGAACGCACCCGTCAAACCGATGTCGAACATGGGCCCTCCGGATGCCGATACATTCAACTATTCATATCACTTACTATGACAGACTCGCCCGTGGCGCCGCAAGCGCGCGCGCAGGCCTGCTGGGGCTCGTCGCGATGATCGCGCTCTTTTCGGTTGCGGCACCGGCCCAGGCGGACATGCGGCTGTTGATGTTCGAGGAACCCGGATGTGTCTGGTGCGCGCGCTGGAACGAAGACGTGGGCGGCGAATACCCTGTAACCCCGGAGGGCCGCTTGGCGCCGCTCACGCGGCTGCAGTTGCGCGACCCGCTGCCCGAAGATGTCGATCTGGTGTCCCGGCCCCGCTACACGCCGACCTTCGTCGTCCTGCGTGACGGCGAAGAGGTCGGCCGGATCGAGGGCTACCCGGGCGAGGATTTTTTCTGGGGCCTTCTGGGGCGCATACTCGAGAGGGAGACGCCCAATGGTTGAGCAACCGCCATCCGGCGCGGCGAAGAACGGCGCCTTCCGCTTCGCAGGCCTGGCGACGACGCAGCGCGCCGGGTAGTTCCATGAATCACACAACTCAACGACACGAAACGGCAAGCGAGATGCCCGAGGATTACGCCAACGCGAGCTCCATTCTGCCCGATCCGAGCAAGCCGATGGACGATGAGACGTGGAAGCGCGTCAAGACGAACGCCCAGGGCGCGTCGGACTTTCTCAAGGCGCTCAGCCACGAGGGGCGGCTGATGATCCTCTGCTCGCTGGCCCATGGCGAGAAATCGGTGACGGAGCTGGAGCAGATGCTGTCGTCCCGGCAGGCCGCCGTGTCGCAGCAGCTCGCCCGCCTCAGGCAGGAAAGGCTGATCTCGGCCAGGCGCGAAGGCAAACAGATCTTTTACAGTTTGACAGACGAACGCGCCCGCCGGATCATCGAACAGGTCTACGAGTTGTTCTGCACCTGAACGGGGTCACCCGCCGCGGTGCAAGGGAGGGAACGTGCTCGAACTCATCGGTGAACCCGGGGCGGTGCTGCTGATCGGCGCGGCGGGTGGCTTGGTTCTTGGTCTGGCCGCGCGCCTGGGCAAGCTCTGCACGCTGGGCATGATCGAGGACGTTCATTACGGCCGGGACTACGGACGGCTTTGGATGTGGCTCACGGCGCTGGGCACGGCGCTGATCGTGAATTTCGGCGCCACCGCGCTGGGGGTCGTCGACCTGTCGGCGACGCTCCCGCTTTCGCACCACTACTCGATCCCCGGCGCCATCGTCGGCGGTCTGCTGTTCGGCTACGGCATGGCGCAGGCCGGCAATTGCGGCTACGGCGTGCTGGCGCGGCTGGGCGGCGGGGATATCCGCGCGCTGATGATCGCCATCGTGATGGGCGTCACGGCAAGTGCCGCGATCTTCGGGGTGCTGGGCGGATTGCGTCCGGCATTCTTTCCGGTGGCCCCCGCGGGGCCGGAGGCCGCGGGCCTCGCGCACGCCGCCGAGCGCATCACCGGCCTGTCGCACAGCACGATCGGCCTTGCGCTGGGCGCCCTCGCGCTGGGTGTCTCGATCCGCTTCCAGACGAAGGCCGAGCGCCTGCGCCGCGTGGGCTGGGGCATCGTGGCGGGCGTCGCCATCAGTTCGGGCTTTCTCGGAACCTACTGGGTCGTGACCAACGGCTTCGGCGCATGGCCGGTGGCGTCCCATAGCTTTACCGCGCCCATCGGCGAGACCATCCACTACGCCATGTTCTCCTCGGGGCTCGCGCCGAAATTCGGCATGGGCTCGGTTCTGGGCGTGATCCTCGGCGGCGCGATCGGCAGCTTCATTCAGGACGGTTTCCGCTGGGAGGCCTGCGAAGACCCGAGGGAACTGCGCCGCCAGATCGGGGGCGCCGTGGCGATGGGCCTTGGCGCGGTCCTTGCAGCGGGGTGCAGCGTGGGACAGGGCCTGTCTGCCTTTTCGCTTCTGTCGACGACGGCACCCATCGTCGCGGCCAGCATCTGGGCGGGGGCGTGGATCGGCCTGCGGCACCTGATCGTCGGCCTGGAAGCCGCCTGACCGGGACGCGTTGTCTCGGCCCGGCAAGAGGCTTAAACCGCGCGCGACCGCAAGCGAAGGGGAATCTCAGACATGTCGAAACCCTGCATCATCTGTGTGGCCATCACGGGGTCCGTCCCGACAAAGGCCGACAATCCCGCCGTGCCTACCACCATCTCCGAACAGGTCGAAAGCACCCATGCCGCCTACGAGGCAGGCGCGAGTATCTGCCACGCCCATGTGCGCAACGACGACCAGACGCCAAGCTCCGACCCGGAGAAATTCGGGCGGCTGAAGGAAGGGGTGGAGCGTCACTGCCCCGGCATGATCGTGCAGTTTTCCACCGGTGGCCGATCGGGCGCGGGACGGGAACGCGGCGGGATGCTGCCGCTCGGGCCCGACATGGCGTCCTTGACCGTGGGCTCGAACAATTTCCCGACCCGCGTCTACGAGAACCCGCCCGATCTCGTGGACTGGCTCGCCTCGGAAATGGTGACGTATGACATCCTCCCAGAGATCGAGGCATTCGACCTCAGCCACATTCACCAGACCGCGCTGATGCATGCCGACGGTCGCCTGCCGAAAACGCCCTATGTCCAGTTCGTGATGGGCGTGAAGAACGCGATGCCCGCCGACCGCGACGTGTTCGACTACTACGTCCGGACGATGGGCCGCCTCCTGCCCATCTCCGAATGGTGCGCGGCCGGCATCGGCGCGAACCAGATCGTCGTCAACGAATGGAGCGTCGCGGCGGGTGGACACGCGCGCACCGGGCTGGAGGACAACGTGCGGCTGGATCGCAACACGCTCGCACCCTCCAACGCCGCGCTCGTGGAGCGTGTCGTGGACATCTGCGCGCGCCATGGGCGACCCGTCGCGACCCCCGCTGAGGCGCGGGCGATGCTCGGGCTTCGGCCAGCTGCGTAACGGGCCGAGGCTGCGTGAATCCCGGCGGCTCGCGCGAAGCGTACACGGATCATTTGACGCGGTTGCGAACCCTCGAAACACACGTATAGGGTGAGGCGACGGCGACAGACGCGAGGCGATCCGCGCGTCCAATTCAATGGACTTGCCCCGGCATGACCGCCGTTCTCGAAGGCTATCTTTTCTATGAAATCGCCGCCCTTCTGGTGCTTGCCGCCGGCGTGGGTTTCCTCGGGCTGATGCTGCGCCAGCCGCTGATCGTCAGCTTCATCGCCGTGGGCATTCTCGCGGGGCCATCGGTGCTGAACATCGCGCGCTCGGACGCGCAGATCGACCTTCTGGCGGAACTCGGCATCGCGGTGCTGCTGTTCCTCGTGGGCCTCAAGCTCGACTTCAACCTCGTGCGCACACTTGGCCCCGTTGCGCTGGTCACGGGGCTGGGTCAGGTCGTCTTCACCACGGTTTTCGGATTCCTGATCGCGCTGGCGCTCGGGCTCGATCCGCGCACCGCGATCTACGTCGCCATCGCGCTGACGTTCTCCTCCACGATCATCATCGTCAAACTTCTATCCGACAAACGCGAGATCGACGCGCTGCATGGCCGGATCGCTCTGGGCTTCCTGATCGTGCAGGACATCGTCGTCGTGCTGGCGATGATCGTGCTGTCGGCCATCGGCGTCGGCGCGGCGGCCGAGGGCCAGGGCGCACTTGCCGATGTCCTGCGCGTCATCGGCTTCGGGGTGGCGATGCTGGCCTTCGTGGTCGTTTTCATCCGCTACGCCGCCAATCCGCTGGTCGAGCGGCTGTCGCGCGCGCCAGAGCTTCTGGTGTCCTTCGCCATCGGATGGGCCGCGCTTCTGGCCGCGGTGGGCCATTACCTCGGCTTCGGCAAGGAACTGGGCGGGCTATTGGCAGGTGTCTCGCTGGCCTCCACCCCGTTTCGGGAGGCGATCGCCGCGCGGCTGGCATCGCTGCGGGACTTCCTGCTGCTGTTCTTCTTCATCGCGCTTGGCGCCTCGCTGGACCTTTCGGTTCTGGGCGCAAGCGTGGGACCGGCCATCGTGCTGTCGCTCTTCGTTCTGATCGGCAACCCGCTGATCGTTCTCGCCATCATGGGGGCGATGGGCTACCGCAAGCGCACCGGGTTTCTCGCCGGGCTGACCGTGGCGCAGATCAGCGAGTTTTCCCTGATCTTCATGGCCATGGGCGTCGCAATTGGCCATGTCGCCGACGAGGCGCTGGGCCTCGTGACGCTGGTGGGGCTGGTGACCATCGCCGCGTCGACCTACATGATCACCTTCTCGCACCAGATCTATGCCTTCTTCGAGCCGGTCCTCGGCATCTTCGAGAGAAAGTCGCCGGACCGCATGCGGGACGACGCGCCTTCGACCGCGCGCCCCCATGACGTCATCCTCTTCGGTCTCGGCCGTTACGGACTGGGCATAGCGGGCGCCCTGCGCGACAGCGGCAAGCGCGTGCTCGGCGTCGACTTCAGCCCAGAGGCCGTGCGCCATGCACGCACCGAAGGCTATGACGTGATGTTCGGCGACGCGACCGACCCCGAGTTTCTCGCCCACCTTCCGCTCCGCCATGCCGGGTGGCTGGTGCTGGCGGTCCCTGAGCATGACATGGGCCTTACCCATGACGATCCGCGCCATGCGCTTCTGCGGGCGGTGCGTGATCAGGGGTACAAGGGCCGCGTTGCCGTCGCCGCCCATCGCGACACCACGGCCACGGCACTGGCCGCGGAAACGGCCGACCTGATCCTGATGCCCTATCGCGACGCCGCCATCGCCGCAGCCCGCATGATCGCCGGCGAGGCGCAAAACCCCGGGCCGGGGGTTGAGGACCCGGACGGCCAGAAGGAGCTTCCGGCGTAGGGCACCGGCCATGACCGGCAGCCGAAGTTGATGTCCCGGTCGGCTGGAATCCGAATGGCGGTGCTGCCCGTCCACTGTTTCGACGGAGCCCCGCGAAATCTCCGTCAGTCTGGCCTATCGCGAACGGTTTGCCGTTACCCCCCGAACCCTTGCTGCGTCCGCAGCCGCGGAACGAGGCAGCGCGCGTCGTGGCGAGCAGCACGTCGATAGAGCAACGCGGCCTTCCGGAAGACGATGCAGTTCACCATCGAAGCGCTGTCGGACGCCCGATGAGCTTGCGTGTTGCACGACGCATCGACGGAGTGATCCGTCGGCTGAACGACCCGTGCCGGTGGCGGCCGATCAAGGCGGTATGGAGATCGGCGATATCCTGTTGCTGGGCTTCAAGCCGAGCCGTTGCGATCAATGACGCGGATGCAGCTGATCCGGGCACTTGCCGCGTGGCGCCCCGATCTCACGGTGTATCGCCGACCGGGTCGGCGAACCCGTGCAGCGCCGAGAACCCGATAAACTGTACGTTGATGACGACAATGCCGAACATCGCGAAAAGCCGCAGGTAATCGGGCATCGGGGCGTGCGGCGATCCCGTCATGGCCGCGTGAAAACCGACAGCGCCAAGGTCATCATCTCGCGGATGCGGGCCTTGTCCTCGCCCGAGGCGCGTTGGGTGATGGCAAGGGCAATCTGTTCGCCCAGATATTTCGCCCCGGCCTCGACCGACAGACCAACCGGCCAGTCCCCGGCATCGCGGCTGGACTGCAAGAATGCGACATAGGCCGCCTGCGCCGACCTGTCGATCTCCTCCACCCGCGCCCGCGTTTCCGGCCCCAGCCGATGCTTGCCCGCGCGCATCTTGTAGAACAGGCAGCCGGTTTCCATCCGGGGATCGTCGCTTGCAAAATCGATCAGCGCGTCAAGCGTCTGGCGCAGTCCCTTCCCGCCGTGCAGAACTGCGAACATCACGGACAGAACCTGCTCTGCGTAGCGGTCGAGCACCGCGTGCGACAACCCATCCTCGCTGCCGAACTCGCGGTAAAGCGAAGGCTTGGAGATACCGGCCATCTGGCAGATCGCATTGACCGACACGTCCGCCGGGTCGCTTTGCCAGTACGCTGTCATCGCTACGTCGAGCACCTTGTCGGAGTTCATCGTTTTAGGCCTGCCGCGCGCGGGCCTAGGTTCGTCGTCATTCATTTTATTACCGCACGGTATTTTATGTCTTGACGGAGTGTCATGGATATTCGTACCAGTCGGTAACGCCACAGGCAAGCAGGAGAATGATCCATGACGCAGACAGGAAGAACGATCGTCATCACAGGGGCCAGCAGCGGCTTCGGCGCGGCGGCGGTTCGCGCCTTCGCCGATCGCGGGGACCGCGTTTGGGGCACGATGCGTGACACGTCGGGGCGTAACGCGCCCAATAAGGTCGAACTGGAGGCCTACTCTTCGCGCATTGCCATCGCCGAGATGGACGTGACAAGCGACACCTCGGTGGCCAAGGGCTTCGCGCACATCCTCGCCGAGGGACCCGTCGATATCCTGATCAACAACGCGGGCATCATGTATATCGGCATGACTGAGGCCTATAGCGTCGCGCAAGCCCAAGAGCAGATGGACACCAACTATTTCGGGGCCGTCCGCGCGATGCAGGCGGTGCTGCCGTCGATGCGCGCGCAAAGGGCTGGCCTGATCATCAACACCAGTTCCATCGCCGGGAGGGTCTCGGTGCCTTTCTTCGGCACCTATTGCGCCACCAAGCATGCGCTGGAAGCCTACAGCCAGAGCCTGCGTTACGAGGTGGCCCCCTTCGGCGTCGACATCGCGCTTGTCGAGCCGGGCCCCTTCCCCTCGAACCTTCTGGCTGCAGGAAAGCCGCCCGCGCATGACGACATCCTCGCCTCCTACGGCGAACTGCGCGACGTGCCCACGAACATGGTCGCGGGCTTTGCCGAGATGCTGGACAGCGATCAGGCCCCGGACCCGCAACTGGTCATCGACACCTATCTCGCGCTGGCCGATGCCGCGCCCGGCCAGCGCCCAACGCGCACCGTTATCGGCATCACCTGGGGCGTCGATGAGGTGAACGCCTTCACCCAACCCCGGCAGGACGCACTGCTGAAAGAAATGCAGCTCGACGGCGTGCTCGGCGGGGCCGACGCCTGAGCGCGGCCCGCACCCACCTGCCCGTTCCGAAATCCAAACCAAAACCCACTCCGAGAGGACCTTTCCAATGAAAAAGACCCTTCTTGCCACAACCATTGCCGCCGCCCTCGCGACCGGCGCATTTGCCGAGGACACCATGTCGAACAAGGAAATCGTCGGAACCTTCCTGGGTGCCGTCTCGCAAGGGGACGTGGACACAATCCGCGACCTGGCGAATCCCGATTACATCCAGCACAACCCCTTCATCCCGACCGGACTGGAGCCGTTCATCGAGCTTCTGCCGGTGCTGGCGGAGGCCGGAACCACGGCCGAGAACATCCGCATGTTCCAGGATGGCAACTTCGTCTTCATGCACAACATCTGGCGCAATGCCGCCCCGTTCGGGGCCGACGAGATGGTGGCCTTCGACATCATCCGCGTGGACGAAAACGGACGCGTCGCGGAGCATTGGGATGCGCTGCAGCCTCTGGTGACGGAAACCGCCAGCGGCAGGACACAGACCGATGGCCCGACCGAAGTCACCGATCTGGACCGGACCGAGGCGAACAAGGCCCTGGCCGTGGCGTTGATCGAAGACGTGCTGATGGGCCGGGACCCCGCACGCATCACCGACTACATCAGCGCCGAGAGCTACGCCCAGCACAACCCCATGATCGCGGACGGGCTTGACGGGATCATCGAGGCCGTCGAGACGCTGACGGCGCAAGGCAACATGTTCGTCTACACCGAGATCCACGCTGTGCTGGGCGAAGGCAATTTCGTCCTGACGGTGAGCGAGGGGGAATGGAGCGGCCAGACGCACGCCTTCTATGACCTGTTCCGCATGGATGACGGCATGATCGTCGAGCATTGGGACGTGATCCAGCCCGTCCCCACCGAGGGCCTTGCCAACACCAACGGCATGTTCACCGGCTTTGATGCGAACTGAGGGCGGCAAGGTCGGTCTGCACGCACGACCGCGGAACACGGCAGCCCGTCATCTCTGACCCTGCAGGCGGGAAAGAAAATTCCCGCCTGTCACGACCGAGACCCTATTCCCCGACCGGAGCAGAAAAGATGAATAGTCCTATCCCCGATCTCATCCATGGGCTTGGTTGTCTGTCGGCGATTTTGGCCAAAGCCGAAGGCCATTGCGAAAGTCTCAGGATTGACCCTGACGCCTTTCTCAAAGCGCGGCTGTATCCGGATATGTTCCATCTGATCCGTAATGTCACCACGGCTTGCGACGCGGCAAAGTTCACCGCCACCCGTTTGTCCCGGACCAAACCGCCAAGGTATGACGACAGCGAAGCGTCATTCGCAGATCTTCAGAACCGCATTGCCAAGACGATCGCGTTTCTTGAAACAATTCCTGACGCCGCTTTTGAGAACGCCGAAACGCGCGAGCTGGCGGTGCCGCTTGCGCCAGCGGGTACGCCGGACAATGGCCTGACCTACCTCACACGGTTCGGACTCCCAAATTTCCACTTTCATCTGGCGACGGCCTACAACATCTTGCGCCATAATGGCGTGGTTCTGGGAAAGCGGGATTTTCTCTGGGTTAGCTAGTAGCCCTTTGCTGCAGCAGTGCGCGCATTGAAGGCTGATCCAACGACCCTGGTCGGCGAACACCCGTCCTCGGCATCTTATCGGCCCGCTTCGCGGTGGTAATTACCAACCATGCGGGTGTCCCGGGCTTGCATGATCATCCGAGGGTGCCAAGACACGGACGCAATGTGGGCATTGTCTTCACGCCGTTCTGCGCGCTGGTCGCCGTCATCAACGGGCTGGCCTTTTCCCCCTTCGGCGTGACGGATCCCCCGGCTGTCTCTCATGTCTCATGGCCGGTTCGCCTTGAGGCGCTCCAGAAACGCCTGCACCTTGGTCGTCCGGTGCAGATCGACATGGGTCACGGTCCAGAGCGCCGCCGACCACGCCTCCCCCGGCGGGATGACTTCGACGAGGTCGGACCGGCTGCAGGCATCGTGCTCGGCCAGAAAGCCAAGGCCCAGCCCATCGCAAACCGCGCTGCGCAGAACCAGAAGATCGGTCGTTTGCAGGGCCAGGGCGTCAGACGGCACGTTCGCCTTCATCCACCCGGCAAACGGAGCGCGGTCGGGCACGCTGATGTTTCCCACGAAGCGATGACCGTCCAGCCGGTCCGGGTCCGGCATTCCGGCGCGCTCGATATAAGATTGGCTGGCATAGAGCCCGAAGCGCAGGCGGCGGAAAAGCGTCACGACATAGTCCGGCATTTCCGGCTTCGCGCCCGCACGGATCGCTACATGCGCCTCGCCATGTTCAAGCCGGGCCAACTGAGCCCCGGCCACGAATTCAAGCGCGATCTGCGGATGCGCACGGTGGAAATCGCGGATCGCCGGCATCACGAGGGGGGCAATGCCCGCGAGCGACGTCACGATGAGCGACCCTGACAATTGCCCCGCCTTGCCCCGCGCGCGACCGGCAAGATCCGCGAACATCTCGTCCGCGCGGCCCGCGACCTCCAGCATGTCTCGGCCCGCATCGGTCACGACATAGCCGCGCGCGTGCCGCTGGAACAGGGGCGCACCGAACGCGCCCTCCAGCGTGTCCACGTGGCGACCCACCGTCGCGCGATGCACGCCAAGCGCATCGGCTGCGGCGCTGACCGTTCCGAGACGTGCAAGCGTCAGCGCGGTGCGGAGTTCCGTCCAGTATTCCATGGCGATCCATACCATCTGTCGAATGTCGTATCAACGCGCAGAGGGTGCGCATTTCGATCAGTGGTGCGCAATGTATCAGCACTCGAAGATGACTTGGGACTCAATCGCCGCCAGCCGCTGCGACACACATCGAGCGCGATGGCGGCGTCCCCGACGACCCCAGAAAGGACCACGCGATGCGTGTTCGAACGTTTCCCACTTCACTGTCCGTGTTGGTCCTTACCGTCGGCCTGGCGCAGGCACAAAGCCTGCAATCGGCCTCCGTTCTCGAATTCGCTGGCGCGGACACGCTTTTCGTCGCGGACAGCATCGCGGGCGCGATCCACGCCGTCGAGGTGCCGGATATCGGCGGCGCGCCGACGGAGGCAACGCCCTACAACCTGCTCGGCCTGGACGGACTGCTGGCCGAGGCCCTGGGCGCCGATCCGCGTGGGTTCACCTATCACGATCTGGCCGTGCATCCCGTGACGCGCGATGCCTGGATTTCGCTGACCGCGACGTTCAACGGCTCAGCGTTGCCCGCTGTCGTCACCGCGTGAAGCGCGATGGCACGGTGCAGCAGCTCGACCTTGCGACCCTTCCGTCCGGCACCTTTACCCTGCTGGATCCAGCCGATGAAACAGTCACCTTCTGGCGCGACATCCCGGCGGCGGGCTTACCCTTGACCGACCTCGATTTCGTCAATGGTGAACTCTTCAATTCCGGCCTGTCGACAGGAGAATTCGCTTCGACGCTGCGCCGGGTGCCGGTTCCCTCCACGGAAGCGGCCAGCTCCACGGGCATCGAGATGTTTCACGCCACCCACGGCCAAACCGAGACGCGCGCCCCGATCCGCGCGATGACGGTCATGGATCTGGAAGGGGTCGCGACAACACCAATACCTTTGTCGGGCGTGTTCCAGGCCGCCGACCACGACGCGCAGTTCCTGCTGATGCTTCGGCGCAACATGGACACCGGCGCGATGGACCTCGTGTCGTTCCGCAAGGGGGCGCATTTTCGCCTCAGCGAATGTGTCAGCGAATACAGCTTCCCCGACTACGTTTATGCCAGCGACCAGAGGGCCGAGGGCACGCGCATGTTCCGGAACATGCTCGAGGGCGACGAAGGCTATCCGGATCAGATGCGCTGATGCGCTGCGCTCATGCCTCTGTGCTGCTGGCCCTTGCGGCCGGCAGCGCCAGCTCCCGCTGCCGAGTGATGCGCCTGCTGCTTGTCGCATCAGCGCGCATGAATTGCGCGTCTCGATATCTGGTCCGCATTTGGATTTGTTGCGATCAACGTCCCCGACATCAATCGAAGCATGACGAAAGTGACCGTGATGAAATACACCTCCCTCGGCCTGCGCGCCCTCTTGACCCTCGTCTTCGTCGGCGCCGGAGGCGCCAAGCTTATCGGCGCCGAACCGATGGTCGTCGCTTTCGACACCATCGGTCTGGGCCAGTGGTTTCGGTATCTCACAGGTCTCGTGGAGATCGTCGGCGTCGTGTTGCTCTGGGTCCCGAACCTTCAGGTTGTGGGCGCCGCCATGCTTGGCGCCACGATGCTCGGCGCGGTTCTGACCCATTGGCTGGTTCTGGGGCCCTCGGCCATGCCTGCCATCGCTCTTGGTTTGGTCGCGGCTGCCGTCCTCTACCTCTATCGGGGTCAAATACCGGCCTACCTTGGTCGCGGCTGATCGACCGGATCGACACGTCACAGCGCACACCGAAGGACCGTACAAATGAGACTCCTCGCCTTTGCGGCCAGCAATAGCCGCAATTCCATCAATCGCGCGCTGATCGACCATGCGACGGCACGGTTAAAACAAATGGCGCCCGGCGCTGAAATCGAATCGCTCGATCTGAACGATTTCGAGATGCCGATCTATTCCATCGACCGCGAGCGCGCGGGGGGCATTCCGGCAAGGGCACAAGACTTCTTCGCGAATATCGGTGCGGTGGATGCGATCCTCGTGTCTTTCGCCGAGCATAACGGGTTCGTCACCGCCGCCTGGAAAAACATCTTCGACTGGATGAGCCGGATCGACGGGCAGCTCTGGCAGGGCAAGCCGGTGGTGATGCTGGCGGCCTCACCCGGCGGGCGCGCGGGGGCCAATATGCTGGCCAGTCAGGAATTGCTGGCACCGCATTTCGGGGCCGATCTGCGCGGAACGCTTGGCATCGGCAAATGGCCCGAGGCGTGGGACACCAAGGCCAAGCACCTGGCCCGACCCGATGACATCGCCGCTCTGGATGACGTGCTTGGCCGCCTCGTAACCCCGCCCAGTGATGAGGCGGCGGCATGAATCGGGTGTGATGCGGTGAAAACAGGATCGGACAGGACATGAAAAACCATCGTGATCATTGGAGCAGGGACGGTTGGCACCGAACTGGCAGGCGAGATTGCCCATGCGCATCCCGAAAAGAAGATCACACTGGTCGCCAGCGACGCGGTGCTTTTCCCGCCCTGCCATCAAAAATGGGCCGGTCACTGCCAACAAAGCTCAATGACATGGGCATAGAACTCATCCTCGGTGCGCGGTCGGAAAGCCTGCCGGGAACAGACGTCCCGGGAGGAGGCAGCGTGACCTTGTCGTCCGGGCAGGTGCTTGAGGCGGATCTGATCATTCCCACGGTCGGCTCGCGGGCGGGCACGTCATTGGTCGGTACGCTGCCTGGCGTCGAACGCCCAGCGGATGGCCGCGTCAAGGTCGACGGTTTGTTGCGGCCGTCATCCTTGGCCAATGTGTTTGCCGCCGGCGATATGATCGCTGTGGGCGATGCCATGACAATTGTTGCGATCTCCCGGCAAAGACCGTGGCTTGAGAAAACACTGAAAACGCGGGCGTCCGGTACACCGCTCGACAAGGTGAAGCCTTATGCGCCCTGGGGCGCAAAAGCGCCGATCCTTATCCTGCTCGGGCCTGAGCGCGGTAACGCCTTCATGATGGTCGCGACCCTCGGCGACTGGGTGACGCGCAAGATGAAGGGCCGCGATCTGTTCATCGGCAAATACAGAAAATTGCTTGGAAAGAACTGAGCCCGACATCTGTCGCCAACACCAGGAAAGTATCGCCATGACGAAAACACAAACCACCGTCCTCAAGGTCGCCGCCGGTCTTTGGGTGATATGGGGCCTCGTGCATATGCTCGCCGGTGTCCTGACCATCGCTCAGGAAACACCGGAAGCTGTTGCGGGGATCGCCGATGCGACGGACCCGGCCCTGCTCGCAGACACTTATCACGCCGCGGTTGGCGCGGTGGTCAATCAACACGGGTTCAACCTGCTCTGGATCGGCCTTGCCACGACCATCGGAGCCCTCTTCGTCTGGCGCGGCAACATGACCGCGATCTGGGTGACGGCCATGGTCGGCGGGTTGGCCGATGTCGGATATTTCCTGTTCATGGATTTGGGCGGCTTCGTCAATTTCGTGCCCGGCACGGTGATGACGCTAATCTCGGCCAGCGCCATTATCCTGAGCTTTTGGGTCTGGCTGCCCAATCGCGGGAAATCCGCAGCGATCACCGGATAACCCAACCCCAACCGGAAAGGCACAGCCATGACGGACCTGCCCAAGATCACACCGGCCGAAAACGGCCCGCTGATCGTCGGCAGCATCTTCGGCATCGCCGCCTACTCCTCGGCCGAGGGCCACCCGGTCGAACTCTCCATCACCGGCGTCTTCCAGCTACCGAAGGCCAGCGCGGCGGTGCTGACGGTCGGTGCGCGCGTGGCGTGGGACAACACGGCGAAGGAAGTCACCACCCCGGCCGCGGGGCGGTTCCCCATCGGCGTGGCGGTCGAGGCGGCGGGGAACGGCGTCACCAGCGTTGCCGGGCGGCTGGATGGGGTGGCGACGGCGGCGGCTTAACGTCCGACCTGGGCAGCGGCGCGCTCGATCCATGTCGGGAAGTAGAACGACCCATAGTGCTGCTTCCAGTCGTAGATACGGAAGAGGGTTTCGAGGTTGTCGGCATCCTTCAGCCTCGGGAGCCAGGGAAGCGAGCGCAGCGGAACAGCCTGCACCTCCGTGTATTCGCGCCACTGCCCATTTGGGCCGACTTCATGAAACCGCACCATCTCGTAGCGCCGGTCGACCGTGTAACCGAGATAGCGAAGCGGGTTCGGTCCCGGCTGCGGCGTTGGTGCCACGCTCTGATCGCCAGCCAGCAGGGCGCCGAGGAGAGCGTTCTGCGGTGGCGCCTGCCGCTCAGTAGCGAGGCCCAGTAGCCCACCGAGTGTAGGCTCCGGACGGGATGCGTAGCCTGCGAGCGCATTCGAAGGCGGCGATGTTCCGAAGAGCCCGGCAAGAGCGTTTGTCGGCTGCCCCGGCTTGAAACCCACATCGTGAATCTGAGCTACTCCCCAACTCTTGGACAGTTTCCGGTGTGATTTAAGCTACTGCCTGCACCTGCTGATCGGTTTCAATGCTGTTAAAGTAGACCACGGCGGGCGG
>Ga0209947_1000266_pt1 | contig 32241 bp, 33 predicted proteins | sample SalPonR2_B_D2_MG_FD_185706 | JGI IMG/M metagenome (GOLD analysis project Ga0209947, IMG submission 185706) | Salt pond soil microbial communities from South San Francisco under conditions of wetland restoration - Salt Pond MetaG R2_B_D2_MG... ...
TAATATTATCTTAGAAGCTTCCGCTGCTGTCATTCCGAGAAACGAAAGTGACGAGGAATCTTGATTGTTAAAGATTTCTCGCTACCGCTCGAAATGACAATGCGGACGCTTTTCAGAGTTACTTTCGGCAAAAATGGGGCGCCAGCGCAATAAATCGCTTTTTACGAGATTGTCAAAATTGACAACCTCGTAAAAAGTCGATTTTAGGATGGCAAAGTAAAAAGTTCAAGATCAAGGCGCGCAAAATCCCGAGGAATGCAGCGTACTTAGCTGTACGTGAAATTCCGAGGGACGGAAGCGCAACACAGATATTGGACTTTTTACGAAGCCATCAAAATTGTAATGGCTTGTGAAACCAACATGGCGACCTCCTTTATGGTTAGGTTTTATTTTAAGCCGTAATGCCGGCCAATTGCTAAAATATCATCAGTGGCTCCCATTTGGCATAATATTCTCTGTATACTCCGAAATGGAAAAAGTTTAATAAAATTAGTTATTAAGCGGCTTTTATACGCTTCAATTCTCCCGTATCAACAGACTGTCTCGCCTTCCATAAATCATATTGCAGCTGGAGCCGAAGCCATCCTTCCGGTGTACGGCCAAAAACTTTTGATAATCTGAGCGCCATTTCAGGGCTAATGCCCGAACGCCCATTAAGTAATGCTGAAAATGTTTTTCTTGTTACCCCAAGTGCTTTGGCAGCATCTGTTATACTCACATTTAGCGGTTCAACACAAAACTCTCTTATAATTTCGCCAGGATGCGGCGGATTATGCATATGCATTTTTCCCCTCCTTAATGGTAATCTTCATAATTGACATCAAAGGCGTCGCCATTTTGGATTTTGAAAGTAATGCGCCAATTGCCACTCACTTTGACCGCCCAAGTCCCTTTGCGGTTACCTCTGAGCTGGTGTAGTTCCAGCCCGGGTAAGTCCATGTCTTCAAGGCTTTCCGCCGTTTCCAGGAGAGCAAGAATTTTTCTGATCCGCATCACATGTTTAGGATTAACGCCGCTTGATGCCCCAGATTCAAAAAGTTGTTTAAGCCCTTTATATTTAAATTTTTGAATCATGTTTGTAATGTAACTCGATACGGACCGGGTGTCAATATATAAACAAAGTATTTTAGAAGTCTTGTCATCAAAAGGTTAATGTATTAATACCGTAGTCGATCAAAGGAGGTAATCCAGCAGAGTATTCGTAAAATATTGATCAACATTATGGCAAACTATGATAGGCAATGTTTGGTTTCAAACGTGTAGATTCAGGCCTGCATTCTGGACCTTTCATTTCTTTCCCGTCATGGACATAAAAAATAGCGGCAGATGAGATTCAGGAATGAGTGGAGTCAGTCTTCAGAGATTTCAATATCGGTAGCAATCCTGGCACATCGTCTTGAATTATGCTCCAGAGGGTGTCGTTATCGATGCCGAGATATCCATGGATGAGCTGGTTGCGGGTGGCGATGATCATCCGTCAGGGAATCTAAGGGTGGCGTCATATATCATCCCGCTCACCTCGAAACCTGCTTGGTCAAGGCCTTCGGTGTAGGACAGGACTTTTTCAGCAAAACCGATCATATCGTCGAGGTAAAAACGCCATTCACGTTTGCTGGTATCAGACATTGACCCGTTCCCGTTCAATATAAGGGCGCAATTCCGTTCGCAGGGCCTTTTCGGTCACCAGATCGACCGGGCAGCCGAGAAGATCCTCCAAGTAGAACTGTACACCAAAATAGCGCCTGGAGGTGGCTGGACCGTCAAAGGCTACCAGTATATCAACATCACTGACACTGGTTGCATTGTCACGGGCAGTGGAGCCGAATAATGCCAGCCTAGTCACCCCAAATCGGGCCTGCATTCGGGTTTACTGCGGCTCAGGAGTTCAAGGACGCGCTGTCTATCCATTGTTCAACCCTGAAGAGATGGTTCTAAAAATCTTCCCACTAAGCAAATCATTATGCACGCTATGCCCATTCAGGTCTACATAATATTATAACATCTGCTATTCTGTATACAAGATAAACCCCAATTGATGGGCGACAATTATAATTCCCGTCCGTATTGCCTCAAATTATAATTGTCGTTGATCACCCCAATATCTTGGGGTTGGCTTTATATTCAGGATAGCCTCTCCTGAATCTGGAGTGGATTTGATGTAGCCTCAGAGGGGCCAAATCTCTTTAACACCGGCCCAAACTCCCCGTAAGAGGCTCAATTATTCTGATAATCCAGTATAGATTGTCAATTGATTTCGAAAATTTTATGCTGTTTTTAACTCATATATTCTGATTCCTTACAGTTGGCAGGCTGTTGGCACAGTGATGGCGTTTGAATGCCCATATTTAATGGGCTTTTTGAAATATGTTTTTAACTTTATTGAATAACCGATTTAAATTAATAATTTCAATAGGTTAACTGGCGGAGAGGGTGGGATTCGAACCCACGGTCCCCGTAAAGGGACACCGGTTTTCGAGACCGACGCCTTCAGCCACTCGGCCACCTCTCCGGTTCTGAATTGTCTTTCGGGTAAGCTGCTTTGTTAATCTTACCTAAACTGAGCGTTTCAAATTTTTGAACTTTTTGTTTCTATATTATTTTAAAGGGCTTAAATCAATTTCCCATTTAAAGATTTGAAACCCTCCGGGATTTTCAATTTTGCCGCATCTACTTTGTCAGCGGATGTTTCGCATAGCCCGCTATAGCTCAACATCCGCTGACAAAGTATCTGCAGCAAACTTGAAAATCGCTCAGTTTAGGTCTTATAAAATTATACGTTCGGCGGACGCGTGTCAAATGAAAATTGCCGTGAAAACGTATGGATATGGTGATGCGGGGCTTTTTCGTGAGATGCCCCTAAGGCGCTTGTCTTCCCCCATGGCTGCGGCCGCCGGGGCTCATTATGGCTCTGGCTTCCGGGGTGTAGGAGCCGTCCGGCTTGTGAATAACCAGTGGCGGGACAACCTCAGTACCCGGCTGACCACCCTTTGACGCCTGGATGAGGATCCGTCCGGCGGGTGTATCCGGTTTAAAGTGGATCGTCCGGATCTGTTTGGGTTCAAGGCCTTCCCCCCGCATCTCCAACAGCACTTCTACTATCCGACTGGCCGGATAAATCGTAAAAAGCCGGCCTTTGTTGGTTAACAACCGGTTTGCCGCTTCTATAAGGGTTTTTAGCGACATCCTGAGCTCATGTTTGGCAACGGCCATTTGATCATTCGGGTTGATACGGCCGGTGGTTTTCGCCGTGTGGGGTGGATTGCAGGTGATGATAGGGACCGGCCCGATTTCAGCAGGGGAAAGCATTCGGATATCGTTTTCGATAATCCGGATACGTTCGGATAGATGGTTGGATGCGGCATTGGATTCGGCAAGACGGGCGAGCTCGGATTGAACTTCAATTCCCAGGACGGTTACGTCCGGAAACTGACGCGCCAGGATAAGGGGGATTACCCCGCAGCCTGTGCCGATGTCGAGGATGCGCTCGTCTGTAGCGGGTGTGACATGATGGGCCAGAATCAATGCGTCAACCGAAAACCGGTAGCCGTTTTTCGGCTGGGCGATATCAAGCGCGCCGTTTAAAATGGTATCATCGCTCCGCTCAGGCATGGGGACATTTTGCCATGGTTTAGACTTTTCCGATTTTAAATTTTATTTGGTTGATGGGATACGATTCGGAAGCGGCATTTAACTGTTCTTTGAGCTCTTCAACCATGAATCGGAGCTGATGGGTCAGGGTGGAACTGCTGACATGGACCAGGAGGATATCATTTTTAATGGCTGCCGGCTGGGCATGTTCGGCCATTTCAGGGGGGACTACGCGATTCCAGGTCTTGCGGATCCTGGCAATTTCAGTATCCGATTCCCGGCGGCACTGGGGCAGAATGGCGTCAATAATTTCTTTGATATGGGTATATCCCGAATTACTTCGGTTTTCTGATGTCATTGCCGATCGTTTCTTTGTCAATAAATGGGCTGATGCTTATAATTTGTTTATTACCTAAACTGAGCGTTTCAATTCTTTGAAGGTTTAATTTCTATTTTATTTTCAGGGTTAGGTATTATTATATATTTGGCTTGCGGGGATATTGTCAAGATTGAAGCGATTGCCATCCGGCTGGCTGTCAAAGCCGCCTTTTTTTATTGACTTAAGCGGCCATGTCTTTTAATTGTTTTAAAAAAATAACTCTGATGGCTTCGTAAAAAGTCCAATATCTGTGTTGCGCTTCATCCCTCGGAATTTCATGTACAGCTAACTGCTCTGCATTCCTCGGGATTTGCGCGCCTTGATCTTGAACTTTTTACTTTGCCATCTCTAAACTGACTTTTTACGAGACTGTCAACTTTCCGGACGGCGGTGCCGTTTTGGAACAAAGCATGTCATCTTAACATATAGGAAGAAAATTATGAGTTGGGATTGGGAAAAACTGCAGCAGAGGCAGCGTGAGCGAAGCTCAGGCAGCAGCGGCGGAGGCGGGGGAAAGCCCCCGCAAATGGATGACGTATTGAACAAATTGAAGAGTTACAAATTCTCGGGCGGCTGGGTGATCGTAGTTATCGTCCTTCTGCTCCTGTTTTTCGGCTCTTCAATGGTCTATACGGTGGATGTCAACGAAGTCGGCGTGGTGCAGCGGTTCGGGGATTACTCGCGAACCATGCAACCCGGGTTGCATTTTAAGCTCCCGGCCGGCTTTGAAAAGGTAACAAAAGTCAAAACCAAACGGATCTACAAGGAAGGTTTTGGCGTTGAGGAGAGCAAGGTGACCGATACCCGCACCACCTATTCCGTGGGCCAGGAAACCATTGATGTGTCACTGATGCTGACCGGGGATTTAAACGTCGGGGTGGTTCCCTGGATTGTTCAGTACCGCATCAAGGATGCGTATAATTATTTATTCAAGGTCCGCGATGTCAAGGGCATTATCCGGGATATGTCCGAGGCCACCATGCGGCTGGTGGTGGGGGACCGCAGCATCAACGAGGTGATCAGCAGCCGGGAGGAGATCGCCAATGCGGCGGAAATCCGGCTCCAGGAGGCCTTGGATCAGGCGGAAACGGGGGTTGACGTCGTAACCATTGAGCTGGGCGATACCAACGTGCCCGGCCCGGTTCAGGACTCCTTTAACGAGGTCAACCAGGCCTACCAGGAAAAGGAGCAGGTGATCTACGAGGCCCGGAAGGAATATAACCGGGTGATTCCAAAAGCCCGCGGGGAGGCGGAGCAGACCATCGAGGCCGCCAAGGGATATGCCAAGCAACGCATCAACCGGGCCGAAGGCGATGCCGCACGGTTCATGGCCCAATACAAGGAATATGCCAAGGCAAAGGAAGTTACCCGGCGCCGGTTGTATCTGGAAACCATCCGATCCGTGCTGCCGAATCTCGGCGAAATTTATATCATCGATTCAGAGCAGAAAAACGTTCTGCCGCTGCTTAATCTGAAAAATGCATGGGGCGTGAAAAATGAAAACTAGATATATCGTATTGATCGCGATTGTGGTCATTGTGGGGGTGGCATTTTATGCGGCCGCCTATGTGGTGGACGAGACGGAGCAGGTTGTGATAACCCAGTTCGGAAAAGTGGTGGGTGAGCCCAAAACTGAACCGGGCCTTTATTTCAAGGTCCCGTTTATCCAGCAGCCCAACTATTTTCTCAAAAACATTCAGGCCTGGGACGGCAATCCCGGACAGATTCCGACCCGGGACAAGACCTATCTCTGGGTGGATGCTTTTGCCCGGTGGCGGATTGTCGATCCGGTGGCTTTTTTCAGAACCGTTACCGATCGGTTCTCCGCTATGAAACGGTTGGATGATATCATCAATCCGGCCGTCCGAAATGCCGTGACCTCGCATGAGCTCATTGAAACCGTGCGCACCAGCAACCGGTCCATGACCACACTGGAAGGAAAGGATGAGGCCCAGCGAGATATTATCAAAACCGGCCGAGAGAAGTTAAACAATATGATCTTGAAGGCTTCCCAGCCAAAGCTGGACCGCTTTGGCATCGAACTGATCGATGTGAAGATGAAGCGGGTCAACTATGTGAAAAAGGTGCGGGACTCGGTATATGGCCGGATGATTGCCGAGCGCAAACAGATGGCGGAAAAGATCCGGTCTGAGGGCCAGGGCGAGGCCAAGCGCATCATGGGGCAGAAAGAGCGGGACCTGCTTGAAATCCAATCCGGCGCCTACCGGAAGGCAGAAGAAATCAAGGGGGATGCCGATGCCAAGGCTACCCAGATTTATGCGGACGCTTACAGCGTGGATCCGGAATATTACTCATTTACCCAGTCCCTGGATGTCTATACCCAGTCCCTGGATAAAACAAGCAATCTGGTCTTGTCCACGGATTCGGAGTTGTTGAAGTACCTGAAGGATTTTTCCGGCAAGACGTCTAATTAGGGGTTGGCATAAAAAAGCCGGGAAGATCGGCCTTTAGGCCGGGCCCTTCCCGGTTTGTTTTTTTTCAACAGGCTCACCGATATCATTTTTTTAGCCTTTATTTCGTTGATGCCGTGTCCTGGCTAAAAGTTTTCGATGTTTATGCTTTCGCATCTTTTTGCGTCGCTTTTTGATCACACTGCCCAACAGATCACCCCCTTTCTTTGAAATATACGACTAAGGCTATCAAAACCTCTTGGAAAAAGTAACATTAATTTATAACATGGCTAATGAATTTTTGTCTATGGTTTTTTAAAAACCGGATTATCCGAAAAGGCAAAAAAACGCGCTTATGCTTGTCAGAGCGCAACTATATCATTTTCATAACAAATAACATTTTCAATGCCCGCTTGAAATGGATCAGCTGAGATACTTTACGCCGCATCAACTTGAAATGGTCACAAGCGCGGCTGCGATGGCCGAGGAGCTTGTCAGCAACTTTTATAAACTCTCGTCCAGTCAGCTGCGCAGATTAAACTATGATATTAAAACATTGGCTGATCTGTCGCCTATGGAAATCGTTTCAGGCCATTTTGCGCAAATTTTGAAATACAAACTGAAAAAAAGGGATGTTTTGCGCGAGACGGAGGCCGAGGATTTTTATAAGATTTGTTTGCAGGATCATTCGATTCTGACTGCCCTGGAGGCCCATCCGGATCTACAATTCCAGTCCTTTCTGCTCTATATTGTGTGCCATGAGTTGATCCATGTGGTTCGGTTCAGACGCTTTTTGCAACAGTTCCAGGCCTCGGCAGCCGAGCGGATAGCCGAAGAACAGCGGGTTCATGCGAAAACCAATGAGATTCTGAGCAATCTATCAATTGACGGGATTGCCGAGGTATTGAAATTTTATGAAAACTGGCGCGACCCGCCTCACCCGATCGAGCAGCCGTAAAAAATTTGGGCGGGTGCCCTTGACAACCTAAAAACATTGACTATATTGAGTGTGATTTATAACACTCGCGAATAAATATAGCTACTTGTTATTATTCCATAAACAGGAGTTTCGGAAATGCCGATCTATGAGTATGAATGCGCTGAATGCGGGCGGGTGCACGAAATTATGCAGAAAATGTCTGATCCGCCGCTGACAGAATGCCCTCACTGTGCCGGTAAGCTTCAAAAATTGATTTCACAAAGTACGTTTCATTTGAAGGGAAGCGGGTGGTACGCAACGGATTATGCGAACCGGAATTCCGGCTCATCGAGCGCCGCGTCCAAAGAGTCGGATCATGCGTCCGATAAGTCGACATCAAAGACGGACAGTAGCCCAAAAGAGAGTAGCTCAACAAATAGCAGTTCAACAGAGAGTCGTTCATCGGATGCCTGACGTTATCCCCGAAGCGAGGCATCGCCGATGAATCGCCAGCCGGCTGACTAAACTGCTTGATTTTGATTCGATAAATTTTTCTTCATAACACAATTTAAGGGAACCAAACGAGGCTATGGTCATTGAAATGCAGTGATCGAAGTAGAAGGAAATATATACCTTAATCCTATTGAATATATAACCCATTTAAAAAATTACTGATAAACCAGAAAAGAAGGAGAGGCGAAATGAAGATTAAACCATTGCAAGATCGGATTTTAGTTAGACGGGTTGAGGAAGAATCCAAGACGAAGGGTGGCATCATTATTCCTGACAGCGCCAAAGAAAAACCAGCCGAAGGGATTGTTGTTGCGGTTGGGGAAGGCAAGCGCGCAGAGGATGGAAAACGGATGACACCTGATGTTAAAGAAGGCGAGCGGGTGTTGTTTGCAAAATATGCCGGCACTGAGGTCAAAATTGAGGATGAAGAGCACCTGGTCATGCGCGAGGATGATGTATTAGGAATTATAGAATAAACGATTGGAGGTTGTGCATATGACAGCGAAAGATATTAAATACGGGATGAAAGCCCGGGAAGGATTGCTTGCCGGAGTGGACAAGCTCGCGGATGCGGTATCTGTTACACTGGGTCCCCGGGGAAGAAATGTCGTCATTGAAAAATCCTGGGGGTCCCCCACAGTGACGAAGGACGGCGTAACCGTGGCCAAGGAAATCGAACTCGAAGATAAGTTCGAGAACATGGGCGCCCAAATGGTCAAAGAGGTCGCCAGCAAAACCAGCGACATGGCCGGTGACGGGACGACCACGGCGACCGTGCTGGCCCGTTCGATCTATCAGGAAGGCTTGAAGCTGGTGGCTGCCGGAAACAGCCCCATGGCCATCAAGCGGGGTATTGACAAGGCCGTCGAAGGGGCGGTCAAGGAACTCAATAAAATCAGCAGTTCAGCCAGTGATCAACGTGAAATCGCACAAATCGGGACCATCTCGGCCAATAATGACGAAACTATCGGCAACCTTATTGCCGAAGCAATGGATAAAGTCGGAAAAGACGGCGTCATTACCGTGGAAGAGGCGAAATCCATGGAAACCCATCTGGACGTCGTCGAAGGGATGCAGTTCGACCGGGGCTATGTCTCTCCATATTTTGTCACGGACTCGGAAAAAATGGAGGTTAACCTCGAAGACCCCTATATCCTGATCCATGAAAAGAAGGTCAGCAATATGAAGGATCTGCTGCCGATTTTGGAATCGGTGTCAAAGTCGGGTCGCCCCCTGTTGATTATCGCCGAGGACGTAGAGGGCGAAGCCCTGGCGACATTGGTCGTCAACAAACTACGCGGCACACTGAACGTGGCGGCGGTTAAGGCGCCGGGCTTTGGCGATCGCCGAAAGGCCATGCTAGAAGATATCGCGGTGCTGACCGGCGGGCAGGTCGTCTCCGAAGATGTCGGTGTCAAGCTGGAGAACATCACCATCAATGAGCTGGGCCGGGCCAAGAATATTTCTATCGATAAAGACAACACGACGATCGTCGACGGCGCCGGCTCCAAGTCCTCCCTGGAGAATCGGGTCAAACAGATCCGCGCCCAGATTGAAGAGACGACTTCCGACTATGACCGGGAAAAACTGCAGGAACGACTGGCCAAGCTGGTCGGGGGCGTCGCCGTCATCAATGTCGGCGCAGCTACTGAAACCGAGATGAAAGAGAAAAAGGCCCGCGTGGAAGATGCGCTGAATGCCACCCGTGCCGCGGTTGAAGAAGGTATTGTGGCCGGCGGCGGGGTTGCCCTGGTCCGCTGTATGAACGCCATTGAAAAGGTTAAGGCCAAGGCGGAGCAGAAACTCGGGGTCAAAGTCGTGCTTCGCGCCATGGAGGAGCCCTTGCGCCGCATTGCGGACAACGCCGGGATCGAAGGCTCTATCGTGATCGATAAGGTGAAGAACAGCGAAGGCTCCAACGGCTATAATGCAGAAACGAATACATACGAGGATTTGATTGAGGCGGGCGTCATCGACCCGACAAAAGTCGTCCGGTTCGCCCTGCAAAATGCCGCGAGTGTGGCATCCCTGATGCTAACCACCGAGGCTATGGTCGCTGAGAAACCGGAAGAGAATGAAGGCGCCGGTGCCGGTGCCGGTGCCGGCGCGGGTGCCGGTATGGGCGGCATGGGCGGTATGGGCGGCATGGGCGGTATGATGTAGACGCCCGGCCATACCCCGACGACGCTTTAAGTTAACGCCTTCATGTGCGGTATGTGCATGAAGGCGTTTTTTTGGGCCGTAAACAAAGACCATTTATCTTGACACCGGGCGCCTTGTCGGATAGTTTCGGGTATATTTGAAATGGAGGCTATGATAATAAATAATAAACATTGCCGCATTGTGGCGGGGCCTTAAGCTGGTGTCCATCCATAAAGAGCCATTTATGGATGGACCCTATCTACACATATCCTGATTTTATTCCAGTCAGTCAGACATCGGTGATTACTTCGGCAGCCATATCAGGCGGGTAAGCGATAATGGAATGCTTGCGGCGTATTGCCTCCCAAGCTGCCAGTCATACAGACAAGAGGGCTTTTACGTATCGCCGCTATCATTTATCGTCGAATAAACGGGCCGAACCCCCCCGGCAATGATTGAAGGGGTCGGTACGGGTGTTTCGGGCGGCGGTGTCGGGACGCGGCGTGGGACCTTTTTTTTCTGAAACTCAAACGGATGGAGTTGTACAATAATGGGAGCAGAAAGCCTCAATGTCATAGAAATGATATTGAACGCGGGATTAATGGTGCAGTTCGTCATGCTGCTGCTGTTTATATTTTCCGTCGCCTCCTGGGCGATTATTTTTATCAAGTATCGCTATATACGCCGGGCATACCGGGAATCAGCAGATTTTATCGAATATTTCTGGGAGACCCGAGACTTTTCCGAGGCCTATGCGAAATCCAAGGAGCTACGTTTCAGCCCGATTGCAAGGGTTTTCCGCATTGCCTACATGGAGCTTCGCAAGTTGGGCGATGGCGCCGTCCGACAGAAGGATCCGTCATCCGCAGAACAACCCCAGAATTTGGATCCTCCGGGCACGCGAAGGGGGTTTGATAATGTGAAGCGCGCCCTTGAACGCTCCAGCATTACCGAGAGCATCCGGCTGGTTCAGATGGTGCCGTTTTTGGCTACAACCGGCAATATCGCACCGTTTATCGGGTTGTTTGGGACGGTATGGGGGATTATGAACTCATTTCACAGTATTGCCTTCAAAAAGGGGGTAACCAGTATCGCAGCGGTGGCGCCCGGCATCTCAGAGGCGCTTATCGCAACAGCGGCCGGCCTTGCCGTTGCCATCCCCGCCGTTATTGCGTTTAACTATTTTAATCAGAAAATCCGAATTATCGAGTCGGAATTGGAAAGCTTCTCTTCGGATTTTTTGAATATCGTTGAGCGCGAACTTATATTATCCGGAGAGGGGTCGGCATGAGGCTGCCCAGCAAAAACAATCCCTTGGTCTCTGATATCAATGTGACGCCGTTTGTCGATGTGATGCTGGTGTTGTTGATTATTTTCATGGTCACGGCGCCAATGATGGTTCAGGGGGTGGATGTGTCCCTGCCGGAGACCCGGAATTCGAATCAGCTCTCCTCGGAAGAGGATCAGCTGGTCGTCACCATCGATAAAGACAACCAAATTCGGATTAATGACTATGCGGTCGGTTTTGACTCTCTTAAAGAAAAGCTCGAAAAAATTTTTGAAAACAGGCATTCCCGGGCCGTTTTTTTAAAAGCGGATAAGCGGATTGCCTATGGACGCGTCGTCGAGGTGATGTCGGCAATCAAAGGTGCGGGAGCCGAAAAATTGGGTATGGTTACCAGGCCTTCTGAAAAACCCGAGACCCCCTAGGCGATTTGGCAAAAAATCGGCATAAAAAAATGCGTTCAGAGGCGCATCAACTTCAGCATATTAAATCTCCGGAGGAAGCGTGGCACTGGTATGCGCTGGCCTCCCTGGCATGCCATATTTTTGTGATCGCAGTGGTTATATTTTTTCCGTTTTCCTCGGTTTCCATGCCCGAATTCTCGGACCGAAATGTTATTGAAGTCGATCTGGCCTCTGTCCCGCCGCAGGTCAATACCCCGCTACCGCCAAAATCCTCCGTCGATAAAGGCCAAAGCGAGCCCTCTCAGCCGAAAGAACCCGCAGATGATGCCTTCGCCTCGGAAGAAACCGCCGCCGGTCCGGAAAAACCGAAAAAGTCCGGGCCTTCGGTTAAAAAAGCGCGCAAAAAAAATTTTGACCCCTCGGATTATCAGGTTAAAAAACCGGAAAAGCCGGGCCCCAAAATCAAGAGCGCGATGAAGGATAAGACGATCCGGACGGCGGCCGTGCATAAGAGCGTTGTGGAAAGGATGAAGGAAGAATCCGGGGATTCCAGGCCCTGGTCGGTAAAAGAGCGGATTGACGAGTTGAAATCCGAAGTGCCCGGCCAGGACCGGAGACTGAAGGACCGGACGACGGCCCACCTCAAAGGCGGCGCCCGGGGGAGGCCAACCGATATGACGCAAATCCAGGTGTACCAGGCGGAAGTAGCGGTGAGGCTTAAAAACAACTGGGTCTTTTCGGAAAAACTGGCCGGCCAGACCCAGGGGCTGGAAAGCCGGCTGCTTATTGAAATTCTGCCTGACGGGTCGATAACCGATGTTATGTATGAAAAACGCTCTGGAAACAAATACCTGGATCAGTCGGCGTATAAAACCGTCATGAAATGCGATCCGCTTCCGCCGCTTCCTGAAGGATACAAGAAATATCATCTGATGGTGGGGTTTACCCCCTCCGGGCTGAAGCGCCAATAATCAAAAGTCGTGAGATTAACCAACAAGGCGGTGTGCATGCAGGCAAAGGAATCTGTTGGAATCGGTTTGATCATCATTTTTGCACTGATTATCGGGCAGGGGGGGTGGCCCTCTGCCGCACAAGCTGAACGCGTCTATGACTATATCAATATCAGCGATCCGTTTTTAAAAAAAATACCGATTGCGGTGCCGGTGTTCAAGACCATGTCAGGATCTTCAGAGGTGGATGCGGCGCACAAGGCCGCCGATATATTGAGCTCGGGCATCGAGTTTACCGGTTATTTTAAGCTGATTGATCGGGGCGCGTTTCTGGAAACCCCCCGGGAAAAAGGCATTACGGCCGTTGATTTGAATTTTGACAACTGGACGGACATCGGGGCTGAACTTTTGATAACGGGCGGCTTATGGGTAACTGATGACACCGTGCGCCTGGAAATTCGCCTGTTTGATACATTCAAAGGTTCCCTGCTTTTTGGGAAACGATATGGCGGAGATATCGTCGATCTCCGGCAGATGGTGCACCGTTTCTGCGGTGAAATGCTCTATCGGTTGACCGGTAATCGGGGGCTGTTTAACAGCCGGATTGTGTTTATCAACAAGGATAACGGCAAAAACGCCATTTATACGTGCGATTTTGACGGCCATGGCCCCAGGCGTGTGGTCGAAGGCGAGGCAATCACCCTGTCTCCGTCCTGGTCGCCCGATGGGCGCGCAATCGCCTATACCTCCTATGCGGGGGGTGAGCCCAACATTTCTATCCGAGGGATGGAAAGCGGCGAGACCCGCCGGATCAGCTATGAGGGGATAAATATTACCCCGAGCTGGCTTCCCGGCAGCAGCAAATTGGCCGCCACCCTGTCTGTCAACGGGGATGAAGAAATTTATCTTTTGACCGAATCCGGCAAAATTGATAAAAGGCTAACTGATAGTTGGGGGATTGATGTCTCTCCGACATTTTCTCCGGACGGAAAAAAAATGGCGTTTGTTTCAAAACGCGCCGGTACCCCGCAAATCTATATCAAGAACCTGGATACCGGCGGGGTCCGTCGGTTAACCTTTGAAGGCAACTATAATACGGAGCCGGACTGGTCGCCCGAGGGGGAGAGAATCGTCTACTCGGGAATGAATGGCGGGCAGGCGGATATTTTCGTCATCGGAACAGACGGCCGGGGACCCACCCGGCTGACCCATGATGCCGGCAGCAATGAGTCGCCAGCCTGGTCTCCGACCGGCACATTGATTGTCTTTAGTTCCACCCGATCCGGGACAGCCAAACTCTATGTAATGACCGCTTCCGGGACGGATCAGCGGCCGCTTCTGGATTTAGCCGGCGAGCAGCTGCTTCCGGACTGGTCACCGGCAATTGAGACAAGATAAACGGCAACATTTCAATATGAATGCTTCAGGATAAAGGAGAAGGTCATGAAATTTCAGCGTTTAGGGTTAAAACTCGGGCTTCTTTTGTTGGCTGTATCGTTTTTGTTTGTGTTCTCCTGCGCCAAGCATAAGGATGCTTCCACGGCGCCGGGTGAGGCATCCACCGAGGCGGCGGAAAAAGCCCGGCAGGCCGGTGAAACAGAACAGGAAGAGGCGATATCCGAAGAAGACATTGCCGCCAGGGAAAAGGCCGAAGCAGAGGCTGAGAAGCGACAGCTTCAGGCGGAAAAAGAGCGAGCGGCCAGGCAGGAATTTGTTAATGAAAACGTATACTTCGGTTTTGACGATGCCTCCCTGACGAAAAAGGCCCGGCAGATACTCCGGGAAAAAGTGCAATGGCTGAGAAACCATCCGGATCGTGATGTCTTGATTGAAGGGCATTGTGATGAGCGGGGCACCAAAGAGTACAACATGGCCCTTGGGCAGCGACGCGCCCAGAGTATTAAAAACTATCTGGTCAATGCGGGTATCGACCCCTCCCGGCTGGAGACCATCAGTTACGGCGAGGAGCGTCCCCTGGATCCCCGGCATAACGAGATGGCATGGGCCAAAAACAGGCGGGGACACTTCCGCCTCAAATAGGATGTTTTTTGTCTTCGGAGGGGCAAGAAGGTGTTGAATTCCTCTTGCCTTTTCCCGATATTTTAAACGGGTAACCCTGGTGAATAAATCCATGTGGCGATATAGAGTTTTGGTAGGTGTTGGGCTGTTGTTAATGATCGGTTGTGCGACCAATACCGACGTGGAAAGACTGGAGGGTCGGCTTGATAACCTTCATAGCAGCCATGAGACGATGAAAAAAGAGATCAAGGAATTAAACGCTCGGTTGGAGAAGCGGCAAAGACATGGCGAACGGATGCAGGAGCTTTATGCGGAGCAGGATGCAAAATTCTATGAATTGAAAAGCGATGTCCGCAAGCTTTCAGGGCGGTTCGAGGAAACCGAACACCGTCTCACAGGCGGACTAAAGGAGCTGTCAGGCGCTGTTGATGCGAACCGCGAGAAGCTCAACGGCATCCATGATTCCGTCGAACTCAATGACGAGCGAATCTCCCGGCTCACGGGCTACCTGGGCTTTGACTCTGAAGAAAAGCTTAAAGCAGCGGTCGGCTCCCCATCTGATGATGAAAACGCATCCAAAAAACTGCCCGAAGACAAGCTCTACAGCTTTGCTAAAAAATCCTTTGATCAAAAGAATTATGAAACCGCCCGGGATGCGTTTGAAAAGTTTATTGAAACATATCCGGATTCCGATAAGGCTGACAACGCCCGCTTTTGGATAGGGGAGGTCTACTACAGCGAGCAGTGGTATGAAAAGGCTATTCTGGAGTACCAGGAGGTTATCGATAGCTATCCAAAGGGCAACAAGGTGGCTGCCGCCTATCTCAAGCAGGGGATCGCCTTCCATAAGCTGGGTGAAGCCGGAAACGCCAAACTGGTTTTGAAGGAGCTGGTCCGGAAGTTCCCGAAATCAAATGAAGCCAAAATTGCCCGGCAAAAGATCAACCGGATCGAATAGCTGTCTCCATGCTAAAAATCGTGGGCATAGACCCCGGGCTGGCTGCCACGGGGGTTGCCGTGATCGAGGGTACCCAGCTGTCGGTTACCCGCTATTCCTATGGTTGTATTAGAACATCTGCCCGTCATGAGACGCCAATCCGTTTGAACCGGATTTATAATCAGTTGAGTTCGTTTTTGAATAATCAGTCACCGGCGTTTATCGTTGTTGAAGATGTCTTTTCTCTGGATCGGTTTCCCAAATCCGGCATTGTTCTCGGCAAAGTAACCGGAGTGATCCTTCTGGCCGCTTGCAGGCTGGGCTTGCCCGTAAGGGAAGTGCCGGTCCGGGTCGCCAAACAGGTGTTGACCGGAAACGGGAGCGCCGGTAAAAAGCAGTTGGCCGAGGTCGTTCGGCACCGGTTGAACCATGCCGGCCCCATTCGGCCGTATCATGCCGCAGATGCTCTGGCCCTGGCGATGGTCGGATTGTTCAGGTATTCAGATGCGGTTGAAAAAGATCTTTACCGGATTTGTCGCTGACGCTCGAGGTGCCAATCACACTCAGCCGACGCCGACGAGGGCCAGGCGAATCCAGGCCAATGGTTGGTGATACGGAGAGGAAATGATCGCATACCTGGAAGGCGAACTGTTAAAAAAAGAGGCAGACCGGGTGCTTCTCCTGGTCAACCATATCGGCTATGAGGTATTGGTTCCTGCTTTTGTCATGGAAACGCTGAATTCAAAACCCCTGGGCGAAAGCCTGTCCCTCTATATCTATTATTATCAGACCGAGCGTCAGCCAAGGCCGATACTGATCGGGTTTAACCTGGAAGCCGAGCGGGAATTCTTCGAGCTTTTCATCTCCGTAGAGGCCATCGGCCCCTTAAAGGCCGTCAAGGCCCTCACCTATCCGGTATCTGATATCGCGAAGGCCATTGAGACCCAGAATGCGGCGTTTCTAAAGCATTTAAACGGTATCGGGGAGCGCACCGCCCATAAGATCATCGCTACGCTTCAGGGGAAAATGGGTAAATTCGCGCTGATCCGGAAGGAGGAGGCCGTCGAGGATTCTGAAGCCGCATCCGAAGCGGCCAATGATTTGTCCGAGCAGGTGATTTCGGTTCTGACCGAACAGCTGGGTCATAAAGCCAATGAGGCCCGGCTCATGGTGAATGCCGCATTGAAGCGGAATCCTTCGATTGCAACTCCGGAAGCGCTTTTCGAGGAGGTCTATCGCGGCGAGGCGGTAAATGACGGATGATATAATAAAATACTCTTCAGAGACGCGCGGTATCGTAAGTCCCGAGCCGCTCCCCGTAGACGATGCGTCAGATATTGTCTCATTGCGTCCGGAGCGCCTGACCGATTATGTCGGGCAGGGTGAAGTGATCGAAACATTAAAAATCGCCATTCAGGCGGCCAAGCACCGCAACGAGGCCCTGGAGCATGTACTTTTCCACGGCCCCCCCGGCCTTGGCAAAACCACGCTGGCCCATATAATCGCCAATGAAATGGGCACCAACCTGATGGTTACATCAGGACCGGCGCTCGAGAAAGGCGGCGACCTGGTCGGTTTGTTGACCCACCTGGATACCGGTGATGTGCTGTTTGTTGATGAGATCCACCGGGTTCCGAAGTCCGTGGAGGAGTTGTTGTATCCGGCCATGGAGGACTTCTCCATAGATGTTATTTTTGACAAGGGGGTGCATGCGAGGAGCCACCGGTTTCGCCTGAAGCAGTTCATGCTGGTGGGGGCCACCACCCGCGTGGGTCTCCTTTCTTCGCCGCTTCGGGATCGGTTCGGTATTTTCAGGAGCCTTGATTTTTACTGCGAAGTCGAGCTCGACCGGATTGTCCGCCGCTCAGCCGCGCTGCTTGATCTGTCGATTGAGGATGAGGGCTCAGCCGAGCTTGCGAGACGCTCCCGGGGAACCCCCCGTATTGTCAATCGACTGCTGAAGCGGGTCAGGGACTACGCCCAGGTCAAGGCGGACGGTCGTATCACGAAAGCTGCCGTTGAAGGGGCGCTTGCGCTCGAAGGCGTGGATGAAATGGGCCTCACCCCGCTGGATCGTCGCTATCTCAATACGGTTATCCAGTATTACAAGGGCGGTCCGGTGGGGATCGATGCGGTCGCCGCCACCCTCCAGGAGGAGACCGACACACTGGTGGATGTGGTGGAGCCGTTCCTGTTAAAAACCGGCCTGATTTTAAGAACCCAGACCGGACGAAAGGCCTCGGAGGCGGCATATCGACATTTAGGGATACCCGAATGCCGGTCATAACCCTTTTTACCGACTTTGGGCTGTCGGATCCATATGTCGGTATGATGAAAGGGGTTATCCTCTCTATTACACCACATGTATCGATCGTTGATGTCTCCCATTATATCGATCCCCAGGATCTTTGTGCCGCCGCCTACCTCCTGGATGCCGCATACCCGTATTTCCCGCAAAAAACCGTCCATATGGTTGTGGTGGACCCCGGCGTCGGCAGCAGCCGGAAGATCATCGCGGCGGAAGCGGGCGGGCATTATTTTCTGGCCCCTGATAACGGCGTTCTAACAAAGATTATCGATGGGGGCGATGTTAGGACCCTGGTCCGTGTGGAAAACCCGGAATATTTCCGCCAGCCCGTCAGTCGGACATTCCACGGACGGGATATATTCGCGCCAGTGGCTGCGCATATGGCCTCTGGCAAGCCATTGGATGGATTCGGGCCAAGGGTTTGCCCGGTGGAACTTTCCCGCCTGGAGCTTTCGGCGGCGCGTCTCACTGAGGCAGGCGAACTGCTGGGGGAGGTGATTGCGGTGGATAGATTCGGCAATCTGATTACAAACATTGATCAGCAAAAGCTCTTAGAGTTAGATGCCTCTGAGGAAGGCGGCAATTTATGCGTTCATATCGGAGAGCACCGTATAAACGGCCTGTCCGCCTCTTATCAGGATGTTTCGGCCGGCGGGCTGCTTTCTATCATCGGCAGCCGGGGCTGTCTTGAAATTTCAGTCAATTCAGGCGACGCACGCGCCTATTGCGAGGCTGATAAAGGCGCACCGGTCCGGGTGGCGCGAATACGGGAAAGATAACGAGGCGCCGATGCGCTGACAGATCAAAGATCCGGCGGGATGCCGTCATTGGCCTCAAAACGGGTAATCAGACCGGCCATGTCATTTTCAACACTTTGAAAATTGGCAAATGTCACATCCGAAAAAGGCAGCCCCAGCTCGGACTTGATCCATTCAAACATTTCCAAGTAGTTCATCAGAATCCGTCTGTTCCAATCCAATCCCAACCTTTCGGCCGTCTGTCGAATCTCCCGGCCGGGTGCCTCGATTTCGAGAAAGTTTCCGTAGGGCATGGTGTCCAGACAGAGGATGGCGTCTCCCAGTTGATAGGATTCCCTTTTTTTTTCATAGACCTGTTCGGGATGGAAACCGACAGACAGAAGGATGTTTTTCATCATTTCAAAATCATCCACTGTTACTTCGTATTCCCGGTGAATTTTATAATCATTTTTCTTCTCCGGGGGCTCGGCCTTGTAGGTCAACGTCACCCGGTCGGCGTTTCGCAGCCGCAAGAGGGATCTTTCCCGGTAAAAAGCTAAATCCCGGGTCTCATAACGGATGTTGGTTTCATCGACGGCGCCTAAAAATATCGAATCCAATGCCTTAACCCGCCGCCTCATCATATGGATATCCGGTAGAAAGAATTTAACCTCGATTTCAAGCGCAGACATATCAAGGGCTCCTATGGGTTTTATCACTGCCATGCCGAAAAGCGAAAGCGACGGGGCGAGGCATCTCGTTTGTCAAAGATTTCTCGCTATCGCCCGAAATGACAAAATTGGATGAATCGTCTCAGTACAGTGAAAGTTGCTTTTAAACTCGCCCCCCGAGTCCTTGGCCCGGGGACCTGCTTTCTGCAAAAATGCCGCTGCGGCATTATAAATCGTTTTTTACGAAGCCGCCAATATCAGCATGCGATAAAAACCATCGCATTGTCAATTGCGGCCAAACTAAGAATTCCATTGAATGGCCTCAGTTTTTTCTTGACATAAAAAAGGTTTTTCTTTATCAATTTCAAATTAATCTTCAACGGGGAGTGGTAGAAATTGAAAAAATATACATATAGTGCAAAACCTTCGGATAATCAAGGGAAATGGCTGGTCGTGGATGCGGAAAATGCTGTTCTCGGAAGGCTGGCTAGCGAGGTGGCAGCCCGCCTTAGGGGAAAGCATAACCCCCTATATACGCCGCATGTGGATTGCGGGGATTTTGTTATTGTGATCAATGCGGATAAAATTAAATTGACCGGCAGTAAGGTCCAGCAGAAGATGTACTATCATCACAGCGGTTATATAGGCGGTATGAAGTCAATTAATGCTGAAAAGTTGCTTCAGAAAAGGCCTGAAGATCTTATTCGCTTTGCGGTTAAAGGCATGCTTCCTAAAAACCGCCTGGGGCGGAAGCTCTACAAGAAGCTGAAAGTCTATTCCGGCGGCGAACATCCGCATCAGGCGCAACAGCCGCAAGTTCTGGAGTTGTAAATAAAATTTTAATACGGTGGGGTTATGATGGATAAAGAGAACGTTTTCTATGCCACTGGCAAAAGAAAAACCGCGGTGGCAAGAACCTGGCTCAAACCCGGACGCGGCGAGATCATAATTAACAACAAGCGCCTGGAAGAATATTTTCCTCTGGAGGCGGCGCAGCGTGTCGCCAGACAAGCGCTTGAGTTGACCAACACTTCCGGTGATTATGATATCAAGATAAATGTAAAGGGGGGAGGGACCCTCGGGCAGGCTGAAGCCGTTCGGCACGGCATTACCCGCACCCTGTTCAGGATGAACCCCGATTTTCGGCAGGTTCTGAAAAAAGCGGGGTTTGTCAAACGCGACCCCCGGGAGAAGGAAAGGAAAAAATACGGCCAGCGAGGGGCCCGGGCGCGTTTTCAGTTTTCCAAGCGTTAGAATTTTCCCTGCCTGGTGTTTGTCCATAAATAAGATAATTTGTTCAAGTTCAAGGAAGGCGAAAATTTTAACCGCAATTGGGCAAATTAGCCATTTATGGATGGGCACGACCTATCCTATCATGGGGCGAAGACCGATTTGGCCTTCGCCCTTTTTTACCTGCCATCAGATATTGAGTCGTTCGTTTCCTGCGGATTGTTTTTGAAGCGGAAATTCGTTCAGTGGTCGGGCCGGATTGTCGGCGTCCGGTTGTTTGGCAACCGTGCGGTTGCGGCCCCGGCCTTTGGCCTCGTAAAGCGCATTATCCGCATATCTGATCAATTCATCCGGCTGCTCCCCTTTTTTCGGAATCATTGTTGAGACGCCAAGGCTTATAGTGATATAGTCGGATATGGGGGAGGCTTCATTGGGCATTTTCAATTGTTCAACGGCCTGGTTGATCGCCTCGGCTGTCTTTATTGCCCCTGAAAAATCCGTGTTCGGCAGAATGATGGCAAATTCCTCCCCTCCGTAGCGGGCAACCAGATCGATGGACCGTTTAACCTGTGTGCTTATCGCCTTGGCAATGGCGCGTAGGCATTGGTCGCCTTTTTGGTGTCCGTAATTATCATTATAAAGCTTAAAACAATCCACGTCCGCCATGATCATGGACAGCGGCAGGCCTTCGCGCCTTAGCCGGGCCCACTCCCAGTTCAGTTGTTCGTCAAAGCGGCGCCGATTGCCTATCTGGGTCAGTTCGTCGCTATCCGCGAGAATCCGGAGTTTCTGGTGGGCCTCCTGCAATGCGGTTTCGGTTTGTTTACGGGCCGTAATATCAAAGAAGGAGACGATACTGTTATATTTCTGATTCGGCGGAGAATAGATTTTCATGATTACATATTTTTTGTTTCTTTGCCGGTCAATAATAATGCATTCATACTCAGTGGGTAGGGGCAGACCCTTTTGTTTTTGGCGGGTTTGAAAGCGTTTGATGCGATTGAAGCTTTTTCGCTCGATAAATTCGCTTAAAAAGCTATTGCCGTTGATGTCGTTTTTTGCGCATCCCGTGAGTTCGGCAAATTGTGTGTTGGCCATCGTAATGCGAAGGTTCTTTCCGACCAAAATCATGGCTGTGCCGGTATTTTCAAAGAGATTGCGGTAGCGGTGTTCGCTGTGCTTGATGATTTCCGCGGCCTGACGCAATTTCTGATAGGAGCGGTTAAGCGCCATTTTGGCCATTTTGCGGGATGTTATGTCGATAATTGTGGCAGTGATCCGTTCATGCCAGGGAATGATTGAGAATCTGATGATGACGTGATGGATATTTTTGTATTTGTCCACCAGCTGGCACTCATATTCATCCGGCGCAAGACCGCCCATCTGCTTGCGCCGGGTATGATAATGTTTAATCCGCTCCAGGTCCTGCCGGTAGATAAAATCCGTCAGGCGTTTTTGCCGGTACAACTCATTGCGGTTGTATCGGGTCAGGGCCTCAAACTTTGTGTTAACCAGGGACAGACGCATCTTATTATCAATCAGACACATGGCCGCACTGCTGTTTTCGAAAATACTCCGATACCTGGCCTCACTTTCCTGAAGCGCCTGGCCGGTTCGTTGAAGCCGGTGGTTGGCCATCTCGAGATCGTTGGCTTTGCTTCGGGATCTTTTATTTAACAGGTCAATGTTTTTCAAAGTGCCGTATATGCATCCCAGCAGGATGCCGATCAAAAGGATGAACATCAAAAGCGCCGGATGCAGGCCCAGCCAGTAAACCCTTAGAATAAAAACAGCGGGGGCGGAAAGGGCCGTGCCCGCAAGCAGAAGCCGGAACCGGACAAACCCCTTTTGGAATCCCCAAATAATGATTACAATCGGAATGATTAAAAGTACCGGCGACGGCTGAAAAGGATCGCACAGCCATGCCATCTGAGCCGCCCCCAAATCCATGACGGCCTGATAGTCTTCATTTTTCCGTTTTGTTGCCAGGGGGGTTAGCGGGCTTGCCTGGAAACTCGAGATGAAGAACCAGATAAGGCCGGCTAACATGAATAAAAATTTTGGCAAAAGTATCGGTGGTTTCGGCAGAACGGCGAAATACAGGCCACAGAGCAAAAACGTGGCCAACCGGCGCAGCCATCTCTGATTCGGAGCCGTCAAATAATGCCGGAGGCCATGCCGACCTGTCGGAGTCGCTTGACTGGGTTGCTGCGCAAGTTCCGCGATATCAACGACGGAGTCTTGAGTACCGGCGTATATGGGGTAGTATAAAGGCGCCATAATAGTCTCGAGCAGGAAAAGTAATAATTATTTGTACTACCCCCATCGGAATCAATAGTCAATCAAATTCAAAACCTCCGGCCGAGGCATTAGCCTTGCAAAGCAGTGGCCAAACATGTCATAAAATCGGTTCAGCGGCTGGCCAATTTTTATCTGGGCATTCAGGATATGGAACGACTCGATTATTTTATAAAGCGGTTCTTGTTGATTATCCCGACGTTTATCGGGATCACGGTTTTGTGTTTTATTCTCATTCAATTTGTTCCCGGGGGCCCTGTGGAACAGGCCATCATGAAAATGAAGGGCATTGGCGCTGGTGAAGCCGCCATCGGCCAAGGAGAGGCCCAATCCATTACCGAGCGGCAACGAAAGGAGATCGAGGCATACTACGGATTCGACCGGCCGATCTATGAGCGATATTTTGACTGGCTTGTCAAATATCGGCTCGGCATGCAGATGCCGTCCTATAAGTACCCCCATAAAACCGCATGGCAGCTCATCAGCCAACGGTTCAGGGTCTCACTGGTATTCGGATTGACGGGCTTCATATTATCCTACCTCGTTTGTATCCCTTTGGGTATCGTCAAGGCGTTGCGCCATGAACGGATGTTCGATTTGGTTTCAAGCATTATCGTGTTTGTGGGCTATGCCATTCCGCCGTTTGCCTTTGGAATGGTCCTGAAGATGTTTTTGTGCGGTACTGTTGAAGGCTTCTGGGATATTTTTCCCATCTCCGGTTTTCATTCGGAAAACTATGCCAGTCTGTCGCTTATTGGAAAAATCCACGATATTTTTATGCATATGGCTCTGCCCGTGCTTTGCTATGTCATCGGCAATTTTGCCGTGCTCACCCTGTTGATGAAAAATTCGCTGATCGAACAGATCAGCAGGGACTATGTCCGCACCGTGGTGGCCAAGGGCGGCAGTTTCAAACGGGCGATCTGGGGCCATGCCGTACGAAACTCCCTGATCCCGATTGTTACGGGTATTGGCGCCATCCTGACCGTTATGTTCGCGGGCTCGGTGATTATCGAGCAGGTATTTGAAATACCCGGAATGGGCCGGTTGAGCCTGGAGGCGATCGTCGGAAGGGATTACCCGGTATTCATGGGAATCCTCGCGCTGACTTCGATTCTGGGGCTTCTGGGCAACATCCTTTCGGATTTTCTGTACGTGATTATCGATCCGAGGATTAATTTCCAGGAGGTTTGAGTGTCTGCTGATAAACAGGTGAAGGCGCTATGATAGCAAAACTGTTTCGCAATCCGATGGCGCGGAAGCGCTATTTGCGTTTCAAATCGATGAAGCGCGCCTATGTGTCTTTGTGGATCCTCTTGCTCCTGTATGGCCTCAGCCTTTTTTCCGAGCTGATATGTAATAGTGTGCCCCTCTATGTCCGGTTTGACGGTGCGTCTTTTTTTCCGGCGGTGCATTTTTATTCGGCGGATGTCTTCACCGGCAGCGGCAAACAAACCCGGCCGGATTACCGGGAGCTCAGGCAGAAGCCGATTTTTGCGGAAAATCCCGACAACTTTATGATATTTCCCCCCATTGCCTTTGGCCCGCTTGAAGATATCGATCCCGCGGACATTGCCGTCTCCGAAAATGTCGAACTGGCCCTGAGGCCGGTGCCGCGGATGGGAAGTGTGGATATTCGACAGGATTACTCTGTTTGCCGTACCCGTTTTTTTGAGTTTTTCAAGGGCGGCGTTGACCGCGGGGTCGGAGACATCAGAATGGATCGGTTTTTTTCTTTTTCAAAAGAAATAAGGCGGGCCATATCCAGGCGCTTTGCCAACAAGGCGGCGGATTATCAAAGCTTTAGGATTCGGACGCCTTCGGGCGATCCGGTAAAACTGGTTTTGCCGACCTATGCACCGCGCCAAGCGCCGCCGGAGACCATTCGCCTGATGCTGCAGGAGGTGGTTGCCGGCAATCAGGAGGTCAAACATGTGGGCTTCAACCCCTCCCTGGAGCCCCTGCCCCCGGTTCCGGCGGTCTGGGATCAAGTTTCAGAAAACGATAGGGACGTTCTTTTCAGTCTGCTCGAGAGGCGCCTGGAACAGCCGGTGGAGGATTTTCGTCTCTTGATAGACGGGCGCCAGTACGTGGCTTCATTTAATAAGGAGGCGGTTCAGTTTCCTTATCCTCCGGTTGAAGGCCATCCTATGGGAATCGACAGCGCCGGCCGGGATGTGATGGCGAGAATCCTTTACGGCCTCCGGATTTCTCTTACATTCGGATTGATGCTGGTGGGCGCGACCATGATGCTCGGTATATCAGCCGGCGCCGTTCAGGGCTATTACGGCGGCCGGCTGGATATAACGGCCCAGCGGCTGGTCGAGATATGGAGTGCGATTCCGTTTTTATACGTCATGATTTTGATGGGCTCCATCTACGGTCGGAGTTTTGTGCTTTTGCTGGTCTGCTACGGTTTGTTTAACTGGGTGGCTATCTCCTATTATGTCCGCGCGGAATTTTTGAATCTGCGCAAGCGCCCCTTTGTTGAAGCGGCCAAATGCATGGGGGTGCCCTCCCATAGGATTATTTTCAAGCACATTATGCCGAATGCCTTGGTGCCGGTAATCACATTTTTTCCGTTTTCCCTGGTTGGCGCCATCGGCGCGCTGGCCGCGCTGGATTACCTTGGATTCGGGCTGCCGCCGCCAACGCCGAGCTGGGGGGAGCTGTTGTTCCAGGCCCAGCAGTACCGGTGGGCCTGGTGGCTGATCCTCTATCCCTCTATGGCCCTTTTCATAGTCATGCTGCTGGGGGTCTTCGTCGGCGAGGGCATACGCAACGCCTACGATCCCAAGCAATATACGAGGCTGGAGTAATCGGTAATGGCTGGCGATCAGAATGTGCATGGACAATCGCTGCTTTCGGTAAGGAACCTCACGGTGACTTTTACCACCGATGATGGGCGGTTCAAGGCCGCCGAGGATATCTGTATGGATATCGGCCGGGGGGAAAGCGTCGGGCTGGTGGGGGAGTCCGGATGCGGCAAATCGGTGACTGCCCTCGGCCTGACGCGGTTGATTCCCAATCCGCCGGGTTGCATTGAAAGCGGAACCGTTTTATTTGACGGCGCAGATATCATGTCCATGGATACGGCCGCTTTGCGGAAAATACGGGGCAATGCCATCAGCATGATTTTTCAGGAGCCCTTGTCCGCATTGTCGCCGCTGCATCGCATCGGCCGCCAGCTTGCTGAAGCCGTTTTACTGCATCGGCGGATTTCGAAAAAAGAGGCATGGCGGTTTGCCGAGGACTGGCTTAGGAAGGTGGGGATTCCGGATGCAGGGGAGCGGATGCACAGCTATCCCTATCAGCTCTCAGGCGGCATGCAGCAGCGGGTCATGATCGCCATGGCGCTTATGCTTGAGCCGGCGTTAATCATTGCGGATGAACCCACAACCGCCCTCGATGTCACCACCCAAGCCCAGATTTTCGATTTGACGCTGCGGATGAAGCAGAATTTCACCTCGTTGTTGCTGATCACCCATGATATGGGCGTCGTTTGGGAAATGTGCGAACGGGTTATCGTCATGTATGCCTCAAGAATCGTAGAGACCGGGAGCCGGGAGGCGATTTTCGAACATCCGGCCCATCCGTATACCGCCGGCCTGCTTGAGGCCATACCCCGGCTTTCAAGGGGACGCCAACGGCTGAAGGATATCCCGGGGCAGGTCCCCTCGCCCTTTAACTATCCGAAGGGCTGCCATTTTCAGGCACGCTGCCCTTATGCTTTTGAACGTTGCCGTCGGGAGACGCCGCCGTTATTTGACTGCGGCGGCGGCCAGAAGTCGGCCTGCTTTTTGATGGATAAGGCCAAAGAGTGAATAGAGAAGTTACATCATATGAGGGTTCTCAACCCCTGCTTTCGGTTAAGGATCTGAAAACCTGGTTCCCGGTAAAACGTGGGCTTTTTTCACGCCAGAAAGATTATATCCGGGCCGTGGACGGGGTTTCATTGGAACTGTTTCCCGGAGAAACGCTGGGGCTTGTGGGGGAATCCGGGTGCGGCAAGACGACGCTGGGCCGGACCCTGCTGGGACTCGAGCCCGCGACATCGGGCGGGATTTATTTTAAAAATTCTCTGTTGAACCCTATGCGCCGAAAGCAGATGAACCGCCTGCGTCAAAAAATCCAGGTGGTATTTCAGGATCCGCTTTCCTCATTGAATCCCCGGATGAGCGTCATGGATATTGTGACCGAAGGGCTTGTGCAGTTTAAGCGGATTGAGGGCTCGAAAAGGGATCATGCCCGGCGCCTGATAAAGGAGGTCGGCCTTTCCGAGGACGCGATTTATCGCTATCCGCATGAGTTCTCAGGCGGTCAGCGCCAGCGGATTAACATTGCCAGGGCCATTTCTCTCAGGCCCGAGTTTATTATTTGTGATGAGGCCGTCAGCGCCCTGGATGTCTCCATCCAGGCACAAGCCATCAATCTTTTGATATCCCTGCAGGAGCGGTTTCAGCTGTCCTATCTGTTCATCTCCCATGATTTGAGCGTTGTCAGCAATATTGCCGATCGGATCGCCGTCATGTATCTGGGCCAGATCTTAGAAAAGGGAAAGACAGCTGATATCATCCATGAGCCCCTGCATCCGTATACTAAGGTTTTGATTGACGCGGTGCCGGTTCCCGGGAAAGAAAGACGGGGCGAGTCTATGGAAATAAAAGGTGAAGCTGCATCTATCGCCACCCCCCCGCCGGGATGCCGGTTTAATCCCCGATGCCCGAAAGCCATGGCCGTTTGCCGCGAAATACCTCCGCCGCTCCGACGGTTTGGCGATAGGGAGGTGCGGTGCCATTTGTACTAGCCCGTCTGCATCGCTCTCCACGCTTTTTCAGTTTAAGCCGGTTACTTCCCTTCCGGTTTATTCGACCGGGTTTTTGACTTTTTCGGCTTGTCCGGCCCCCCGTCCTTATCCGAGGGCTTTGCGCTATCAGAACCGGCATCCTTCTTTTCGGCCGGGCATTCAGATTTGCCCGTCTTGGCTTTCGACTCTGCGCCGGGTTTTTCCGGAGCGGATCGGGCGGCCCTTATCTCCTGAATGCGTCTTTCCACACGCTTCGCCTGGGAAGGGCTGGCTACGTATTCTTTAGCCTCATTTAAGTATTCAAGGGCCTTGTCGTAGCCATTCGGGGTGTCTTGATCCGAAGCCATATCCGCCTTGTAAAGCAGGAACGTGTAATCGATCTGATCAAGCCGGTTTTTGACCCGTTGAATTTGTTTTTGTGAAACGGCATATTTTTTTGCCTTTTTCAATTCCCTCCGGATTTCTGAAAAATTTGGTATTCCCGGCTTTTCAGACAATCTTTCCGCTCTGGTCATGAAATAGTCAAAGGGCAGGCTATAGGCTTTTTGTTTAGAAACCGTGCCGTTGATATCTTCCGGAGGCTCAACGCCTTCAAGGGAGACAACCATTTTTTTGCCCCGCGGGGAAAAATTGCCCTTCCAGACTTCAGTGCCCTTGCTGGTCCCCTTGATATAATATTTACTCGAATTCAGGGCACTCGCAAGGATGAGACAGGCAAACAGCACCGCGACACCGATAATGAGCGCCTTTAGCCCGCTACTCATGGGCTCGGGTGGAGGCTCCTGGGGGCCGGACGGCGGGGGCGTGGCAGGGGGTTGCCCGCCACCGCCCGAGGGGGGTGGCGACGGTTTTTTGGGTGTTTCCTTTTTTGGCGTAGGCTTGGCGGCTTTTGGCGGTTTTTCTTCAGCCTTTGGCTTCACTTTTGTCTCCTTCTTTTCCGCCTTCTGAGGCTCTGCCGCTGGCTTCTCTTCTGTTTCGGCGGATTCGGGCGCCGTCTTTTTCTCCGGTTCCGGAGATTCGGCTTCCGCAGATGGCGCCTCAGGCCTTGGCTCTTCCGAGGGCTCTGCGACCGATGGGGGTTCGGGTTTTTCAGCTTCCGTTTCCGGTTCGGCTTTTACGGCCGGGCCCTCCGATTCGGGTGCGGCCGCTTCCACTTCAGGCGCGGCAGCTTCGGGTTCGATCGGTTTTTCAGGCTCCGTGACCTTCTCTTCGGCCGGTTTTTCGGTCACTTCAGCCTTCTCTTCGGTCTCTTCGGTCTCTTCGGCCGGTTTGGTTTCGGGTTCGGCCGGCGGCTTCGGGGTGAGCTTCGAGAGATCGAACTGCCGGGAAAGCAGCTCCCTTAATTGGTCCTCGTCGAGATCGACGGCAAAAGGGGGTGCTGAAAACTGCCCGGCGGCCGCCTTATCCGCTGCCGGCACGAAGGGTTTTTCCGGCTTCCAGGTGTCGAAGCTTTTTTGGATCAGCTCTTTTATGCTCGGCGCTTTTTTACGGGGCTTTTTGGGAGCCGCTTTTTTCTTGGCGGCCGTCGTCGTAGGGGATGCTTTTTTCTTTTGGGTTTTCTTGGGTGTCGTCTTTTTCTTTTTAACCGGCTCAAACTGTTTATCAAGCAAATTTCTCAGCTTCTCAGCGGTTTTTTTATCATCCGTATCAATGACCGGCGGCGCAGAAAAAACCTCGGTTTCTGGTTCTGGCGCATAAAGGGTCTCAGGCGCCCATGTGCCAAAATCCTTTTTTCGAAGCGTCTTTAAGCTCGGCTTTTTCTTGGCGCTCGTTTTTTTAGAAGTGGATTGCTTTGTTTTTGAACTTGTGGATACAGTTTTTTTAGAAGTGGTTTTGGCGGTGCTCTTTTTTTTCGTAGTTTTTTTCTTGGACGTTGATTTCGTCAGGCTTTTTTTTCCCATAACCCCCTCTTTTGCAATCATCAGAGATTTGATATATGTTGGTTAATCAAAATCAGATCAAAATCGACAACAAGTCTGATGGCTTCGTAAAAAATCGATTTTAGGATGGCAAAGTAAAAAGTTCAAGATCAAGGCGCGCAAAATCCCGAGGAATGCAGCGTGCTTAGCTGTACGTGAAATTCCGAGGGTTGCAGCGCAACACAGATATTGGACTTTTTACGAAGCCATCAAGTCTATTTTTATATAAAATGCAAGGGCTTTTGTAAACAGTTTTTCTGCTGCAAATTATATAAAAATCTGATTTTATTTTATAATCTTTTTGAACCGCATCTTGCATCGAATATATATCGGTTTTGCCTAAGGGAGTCCGCCTTGGACGCGCATCCCCCTGCAGAGAAGGAGAAACGGCTTTTTAAGGCGTTGGAGAAGTATTCCTCTTTGATGGTCGCTTTTTCGGGCGGCGTTGACAGCGCCTACTTGCTTTATGCCGCCCGTCGGGTAATGGGCGGGCGGGTTATTGCGATAACCGCCGTTTCAGATATCCATCCCGAGCGGGAAACGGCGGCTGCCGAAGAATTCTGCCGTCAGATGGGGGTTTATCATGTTCTCGTCAACCTGGAGTTGACGAATCTGCCCGGGTTCACTAAAAACAGCCGGGATCGGTGCTATGTCTGCAAGAGGCATTTGTTCGCCGCGTTCTGGGATGAGGCGAAAAAAAAAGCTGTTCAATATATCGCGCACGGGGCCAATTTGGATGATGATAAGGATTTTCGCCCCGGTTTGAGTGCAGCCCGGGAGCTAGGGGTGGATGCCCCCCTTTCGGACGCGGGGCTTGCCAAAAGGGATATACGCGATCTGTCCCGTCATGCCGGGCTTTCCACATGGGACAAACCGGCCTCCGGATGTCTGGCCACCCGCATCCCCTATGGCACGGAAATCCGATACGAAGAGCTCAAACGGGTTGAAAAGGGCGAGCAGATACTGGTAGATGCCGGATTTACCGAATCGCGGGTGAGATTCTACGGCAGCCTTGCCAAGATCGAAGTTTCGCAGGCCGATATCAACCGGTTGGTAAGGCCTGAGCACCGCATCCATATTGTCCATCGGTTCAGAGAAATCGGTTTCCTCTATGTCGCCGTCGACCTGGAAGCATACCAATCCGGGCGCTTGAACCGATCGATACAGGAGGAGGAGTAAAAATATAAATTTTTGATGGCAAAGTAAAAAGTTCAAGATCAAGGCGCGCAAAATCCCGAGGAATGCAGCGTACTTAGCTGTACGTGAAATTCCGAGGGACGGAAGCGCAACACAGATATTGGGCTTCTAAGTAACTTGAAAATATATATTAATATTCCAGAAGCTTAGCTCTCTGTCATTCCGAGGAGCGAAAGCGACGAGGAATCTTGATTGTTCAAGATTTCTCGCTGCCGCTCGAAATGACAATGCGGATGTTTTTTAGAGTTACTTTCTGCAAAAATACCGCCGCGGCGGAATAAACCGCTTTTTACGAAGCCATCAAGCTTTGTCTTCAATATTCTGGCTTGCCAGGCGGTTTCTTTTTTTTTATTAAAAAGGCAGCCGCCGAAGAGGCGATCAACCTGTGGAACCAATGTCGAATGGGAGCTTAGACCGATGCCGATCTATGAATTTTATTGCAAGGATTGCCACACGATTTTCAACTTTTATTCAAAAACCATAGATACCAAAAAGGTCCCGATATGTCCAAAATGCCGGAAAACCAAGCTGACCCGCAAGATATCGTTGTTCGCCGTTACCGGCCGGGCCGAAGAGGGCGGTGATGAGGATTTGCCGGTGGATGAGCCCAGGATGGAAAAAGCCATGGAATGGATGGCCAGGCAGGCCGAACATATAGATGAGGACGACCCGAGGCAGGCGGCCGATCTCATGCGAAAATTTACCGATATGACGGGAGTTGAACTCGGCTCCGGGATGCAGGAGGCCTTGCGTCGGATGGAGGCCGGAGAAGACCCGGAGCAGGTGGAAGCCGAAATGGGGGATGCGCTTGAGGGCGAAGAGCCCTTTATTATGCCGGGCAAAAAAGGTTTCAAAAGCATTAAAAGGCGCTTGCCGCCCCAACGAGACGAAACGCTCTATGAGCTTTGAATGCGTCTATCGTTCTTTACGCGGCCATCACAATTTGAAGGTTCCCTTGAAATAGGTATCCTTGACACTTTTCGCCTTGTTTTTGGCCCATGCTTCCAGCCCCATTTTTTTAATCAGGCACAGATTGAACACCTTGGTGTTATGAGGCACCTGGGAGGCCTTGTCGGCATAAGGATGAAGGTGATCACAGGGGAAATCGGGGCAGTCGCTGCAGAATTGGAGGCCCTTTTTTTGGATGCACTTGTAAACATTGCATGGCTCCGTCATGCCAAGAAAGGGGATGGTCCCATTCTGATGCCGACATCCTTTGCAAACCGCTTTTTCAAAAGGGATGCCCATCTTTTCAGATATTTTTTCTCTTAGCGCCTGATTCTCATTTGCCAGATACATCGGACAATTGAAGCAGTCCAGCCCGCATGGGGCCGTCATATGATGATAGTCCATTTTTCCCTCCCTTTTTCAAGTTAAATTCATTTTTTGATGGCTTCGTAAAAAGTCCAATATCTGTGTTGCGCTGCATTCCTCGGAATTTCACGTACAGCTAAGTACGCTGCATTCCTCGGAATTTGCGCGCCTTGATCTTGAACTTTTTACTTTGCCATCCTAAAATAGACTTTT
>Ga0209947_1000272_pt1 | contig 31845 bp, 27 predicted proteins | sample SalPonR2_B_D2_MG_FD_185706 | JGI IMG/M metagenome (GOLD analysis project Ga0209947, IMG submission 185706) | Salt pond soil microbial communities from South San Francisco under conditions of wetland restoration - Salt Pond MetaG R2_B_D2_MG... ...
ATCGAGTCGATCGCCGCGGTCGGAGAGATAGTGGCGCGTCCAGCCCAGCTGCACCCGCGCGCCGGTGTCGGTGCCGAAGCCGGCCAGCACGCGATAGGTATTGGGCGGGCGCTTGTCGAGGTTGTAGCGCAGGTCCACGGTGTCGGAATCAGCGTTACGCTGCTGCTCGATGATCACCTGGTCGAAATAGGCCGTTTCCACCAGCACTTCGCGCTGGCGATCGATCTCGGCGCTTCGGTATGCCGCGCCCCGGTCCAGCACCGTGAGCGCGTGCATCAGACGCTGGCTGAATCCGCTGTCACCGTAGTCGATCTTGCCAATCGCATAGCGCGGGCCTGCATCGTAATCGACGTTTATCGAGGCCTCGCCCCGATCGGGCTGGACGCGGATCGTGCGCTGCGCAAAACGGGACTCGAAGAAACCATGCGCCACAGCAATCTGCTCGAGCTGCGACAAGGCCTGTTGCCATGGACGATGATCCAGCACCGCGCCTTTCATCAGCGGCCAGCGGTCCAGCCATCGCTGGAAGGCTTCGAGTTCACGCGCCGGCTCGCTGATCTTGATATTCGCGGAAGCGACCTTCACCGGGTCGCCGGGCTGGATTTCAACCAATGCGTGCCACGGCTGCCCTTTGCCTTCGGGTTCGACCAGCCTCACCGATATGTTGGCCGAATAGTGTCCGAAAGGCTCCAGTGCCTCGCGCGCCTCTTCGCGGGCGGAGTCTGCCATCCGGCGCAGCCTCCAGACCGAAACTTGTTCCAGTTCCTCGGCCTGTTTCAGTGACAGCGACGCGCCCACGTTCGCGAGCATTTCGCCGGAGACACCGGTAATTTCGGTATTCACGGTCTGAGCCAGGCCCGCCCCCGGAACGAGCAGGAGTGCCAACAGAATGCACCTGAGTGTTACACGGAGAGGCATGCCCGGACTGTAACGCGGAAAGCTTCGCATGGAATGGACTTGACCTTTTTTAACCTTTGCGGACCGAGGCGCATCCGTGGGCCGCTGCCAGTCAATCGAGCCTGCAAGTATCGCCATCACGAAAGATCTGATTCGTGCGTGCCTGCAGCGCCGGGCGCAATCGGATGGTCCCGAATGCGGCCTGCGGCGAAGCTCACGACAGTGCTACTGGAGAAACGCTTGAATTCGAGTCGGGAAAATCGTGATCTGGAATGTCCGGTGCCGCTGAAAACCGGCGTTTAGACGGGCGTTGCCGGTCAGTCGATGCCGAAACGATAGTCGAGGCCGAGAACGGCGTAATTGAACCAGCCGAAATTGTAGACGTCGTCGGTATCGACGCCACCTTCCACGGTCCGATATCCAGCACTGACTCGCCACCGAGGACTCAGAACGTAGTCCAGCTTCAAGGCGGCATCGAACAAGCGGCCGGGTCCGCCTGCCAGGCCGTCCAGCTCGAAGCTCAATCGCCATCGGTCGGATACCCGGTACTCGCCTGATAAGTGCAGAGTCGGGACCACGCCTACATTGTCGTCGTTTGCACGCAACGACCCCTGACGAAGGTCGACATCGGCATCGCGGATCACCGCTGTGACGCCGACGCGCCACTGCCACCTGTCGCGCTCGGCGAGGGCATACCGGTACGAAAATTTATAGGTGTTGAACCTGTAACTGGCGTCTGTCGTGCCCGCGGCAAATGTCTCACCCGCGAAATCGGTAGCCTGCTCCAGCGTTCCGCGGCCTTCGACTTCAAGCGGCGCCAGCACCAGTCGGACGCTGTGTGCATCATTTATCTGCCAGGTGCCGCCGAGCCGCGCGAGAAACTCCGGTCCCTCGCCTGACAATTCGGTCATGTCGAACTCGGTTCCGATGTCGCCCGGAATACGGACGTCGTTGCGCGCAATCCAGCCGGCTCCGAATTCGACATCGACAGCGAAGTGCTGGTTACTGTCCTTGGTTGCGGCCACGGAAACGGCAGACATGCAGACGGTCACCAACGCCGCCGAAAACAACAAACTCTTCAATTTATGCTTATGCGGCGCTTGCACGTCCGGTACTCCGCTGATGGCTCACATATTAAAAAAGCCAGCCGACTTCGAGTCGGAAGGCATCGAAGCTCGGGTCGACGCCCTTTCCGCCGTCGACGTTTATAACTTCCCAGCCGCCGCGGACGAACATGCCGCGGCTGAATTCATAGCGCAGGCCCGCGCCTGCATTCCAGCTGAAATTCGTCTCATCGTAGGTCGAGTAGAAATTACTGCAGATATAGCCCCACCAGGGATCCCACCAGCAGCCCGTGGCAGGCGGGCCATCGCTGACGTTGGAGTCGAGATAGGTCCAACCGAAGCCAGCTTGCAGATAGGGCGTGAAGGCGCCATCGAGCACATTCCATACGCCGTTCACCTGACCGGTGAACGCCGACAGTCGGTGATTGATGTTCACCAGACCCTGGGCGTCGGTATCGAGCACTGCGTCGTAGTCGGCCCGGGACCACGCGCCGTCGAAACGCAGGGCGAAATTCTGCGTGAAGTTGTAAGCCGCGCTGAAACCCAAGCCGACACCGGTGTCGATATCGACAGAGGATGCATTGATGCCACTGGCGCTTTCCGGACCTGTCATATAAAGGCCGAGGGTAGACTCCCATCTGCCTTCGCGCTCGGCGGGTGCGCTATACCACTGGGCCTGGGCAGTCAGGCAAAAGAGGCTGAGCGCAAGCAAGAGAATTTGTTTGATACGCATGTCATATGGCCCTTCGATTATAAGAAACAAAGACTGAATGCCCGTTTGTGAGGCTTTCTGAAATCCGTGCCGTCCTGCTCGATCTGCAAAGTACACGCAGCTCTTCCTGTTGTTGAACGAGGTCGCTTGTCAGCCTCTGCGAGAAAGAGGTCTTGTATTCCGGCGTCATCCTTCCAGGCATCAAAACGTGGTCAGCGGCGCATCTGCCTTGTCGGAACTCCGCGCGGCATGGGCCGCGCCATTTCGCGTGAAAAGCCGCGCTGGCGCGCGAGGCTCGCGCGGTTGAGGTCGCGGGTATTCAGCGACGGGTACGATCCGGGCCGCACGGAAGGCCGGGCTCCCGGGCGCACGGCAGGCCGAGTGCTGGGCGCATTCGGCCGGGTCACCGGCCTGCGATCGGGCATCTGCGGCCCGGTGAACGATCCCGAGTCAGGCCGCGCCGGCCGCGTCGCGGGTGGGCGGTTGGGCAATCGATCCGCCACGGCGCCTGTGTCTTTCCACGCGCCGCTTTCGCGGGTCTGCCATTTTTGACCATCACGCCTGACGACCTGGCCCGATTTATCGGCGAAAACGTTGTTGTCGCGGCCGGTGGCCGGTCGGGCCCGTTTCAAGTCGCGAGTAACTGCTGCGCGATCGGCCATGCGATCCCTGTTTGCCGGTCGGTTGTAGATGTTTGCGGACTTGTTCATGCGGTTGCCGAAATTGTTTCCGCTGGCCGCCAGACGATTGCTGATCTTGGCCCGGTTACCGATATTGATGTTGTTGCCGATATTGATGTTGCCGGTATTGATGATGGTCGGGCCACGGTAACCACCGCCGTACCAGCCGCCGCAGCAGCCCCACGGCCGGTACCCACCGCGGTAACCGCCGCCCCAGCTCGTGCCGAAGTTGAAAAAGCCGTTGCTGTAAGAGAGGCCGAAGTTCCAGCCGGTCCAGGGGTTATAGCCGACGTTGAAGCCCCACGTGGGCGGGCGGGGGTAGTAGTAGCGGCCGTAATAGGGCCGGTAATACCAGCCGGTGCCGTAAACGGGGACACCGTAATGGGCGTAAGACCAGAGGTAGCCCGGTCGATATCCTACGTAAACCACTTCAGGCGTGGACTCGTAAATGTCCACGTAGGTGACGTTGTAAACAGGTGCGCTGGGTGGAATTGCGTCGATTTCGCTCTTGGGCACTTCATCAGCCACGGCCCACGGACCGGTGGCAGCCGCCGAGACAAACCATACGCCGTTATCCACGGCGTAGTAGCGGCTGTCGATTTCCAATATCTGCGCGCCGGTGTTGACGGCATAAGCCACGTCGGTGCCCTTGATATCCTCGAACTTCGGCTCGCCGTCGTACTCGACCGTGAGCGTCGCCTCATCGCGTTTGATCATCGCCGTCTGAGGGATGGCCGCATTACGGACTGCATCTTCCGCTTCCGGTGTCCCTGCGACCGAGGTGCGCAGACCGCCTATATCGGAAGCCGGCGGTATGGCCGCAAAGCTGGCCGGCAATTCATCCGGGCGCACGAATACCCATGGCCCGGCGTTGGCCTTGCTGCGAAACCAGCGTCCGGAAAGCAGCAGATACATATTGCCGGTGCCGAGTTCGCGCAGCCAGGGTGATTCGGTATTGGATACATAAAGCAGCTCACCGCCGGCCAGGGCCGTCCATTCCGGCTCGCCGACGCTTACGATCAACTCCGTGGGTTCGGTCGCCACGACAATGGCGGGCTGGGGGCCCGGGGCAGCCTCTGTAGCGTTTGGTTCGGGCATCATCTGCACGAGATCCGCCGGCGGCGTGGCGGTGGCCGTCCAGGGACCCAGCGGATCATCGGATGTGTACCAGAAGGTGCCGCTGGACAGCCAGCATTCATTGCCTCGCTGCTTGCATGCCACAGCCATCGGCGCGTTGAGGGCTCGCGCGTAGGGACTGTTGTCGATATCGGCCATGCGCGGTTCGCCGTCGTATAGCAGCAATACCGCCAATTCCTCGCGGAACACGATCTTGGGCGGCTCGGTATTGAGATCTTCGAGACTTTTTTGCACCAGTTCGGCGGTTTCCAGACTTGCGCTCAGTCGTTCCAGCGAAATCTGGAAGCCGCTTTGCGGAACCGAAGCCTCGACGATGGTGGTGAAGCGTTGTTCGCCGGCATCCCTGGAATCGGGCCACACTACTTCGGATACCTTGATATCGTAAACGCGCGCAGTGCCTGCATCCCGGTCGGTGTCCAGCTTGGCGCTGAACCACATTGCGCCAAACACGGGCTCGTCTTGTCCGTTCAGTTCCAGCGCAACGGCAGCACGGCCACCCAGCAAGTTGCCATCCAGGCTTTCCGGCTGTGGCTGATAAACCACGATCGTACCTTCCTCGGCCTGGATTTCCTGCGGCCACTGCAACTGCGCATGGGCCGCAAGGCTGGCCAAAGTCAGCACGCCGGCCAGCAACGCCATCCATGTGCCGCTGTGGCGCCGCGTCAGTCGTTCACCGAAATGGATCATATTGATTTACCTTGGTACGAATAAACAACAGCAGTTGGACCGTCCTTGCGCTTACCGGTAAACAGCGACGGGCCACAGTTCCGAATCCCGGCGAGACCGGCAGCACGATCACCGTCCGAACAGTTTTCCGGCCATGGCCATCACGCCGCCAATGCCGCCCATCGATTCCAGCGCGCCATTGCTGGAGGCCTTGTCGATCATTTCGGGTACGGCACCTTTCAGGCCTTCCACTGCGGTGTCCTGGTCCAGCCCGAGCTTGTCGGCGAAACGCTGGATATCGCTGCTGTCGAACATTGATGCCAACTGCTCGGTACCTACGCCGGCATTGCCGCCGTCGCTCAACCAGGACTCTGCGACCGAGCCCAGCCCGCTGCTTTGCATGCTTCCGATCAACGCGCCGAGATCTACTTGCCCGCCCTCTCCCGGCATCAGTCCGGCAAGCGCGCTCATGATCTGCTCGACTGGAAGCGAGCTGGCTGTTTCTCCCCCGATGCTGGATTGAAACGCCTGGGCACCAATTTCTAGAATCTGATTGATATTCATTTTGCGACTTCCTGTTGGGCTGTCGATTGATTCAACGTTAATCTCATGAGTTTATTGACTTTTCGGCGGACGGAATGTCAACTCTTGTCAATTTCGGAACTCGAGGGCAGGCGTGCCCCGCCGTTCTGACCCAAGGCATGAGATGGCCCGCCCTGTTCGACGCCCGGCGAGTATCATGCGATCGCGCCACTTCAGCAAGAATGTTCGATCCGCCTGGTGCCGGAATCAACCTCATCGGTGCATATCCCGATCGCCGGGCGTCTTGCCGAGATCCATACTGCGCACGATCGCCTCGGCCGCGATCCGCCCGAATTCCACGTAGCTTTGTTCCGAGGGATGAAACCCGTCGTCGCAAAAGCTGCCTGATCGGGCTTCGAAAGCCAGCGGGATGTGGACGGCTTGTGGATGGTTTTCGAGAATGCCTCGGAGTAGACGATCGAATTGCCGGGCGCGCATTCCGAATACGGCGCGAAGCGGTCGGGGGAGGGCTGGAAAGTGATTCATCGGTGGCAGGCCGCTGAAGGCGATGTCGGCGCCTGGCCAGCAGTCGGTAAGTGTGGCCAGCAGCGATTCGATGTCTTTACGCCAGCGGGCCAGGCTGTGCAGCGATATGACATCGTTGACGCCGGCCGAGACGAGGATGGCGTCGACTGGTTGGTTCTCCAGTCGCGGAAGCATCCGTGTCGCGATCTGCCGGGTGGTCGCGCCGCTGCGGCCGCGGGCTTTCCAGTGGACGCGGATATCGAGCGCATCGGAAAGATGTTGCGCGGTCCGGCCCACCAGCGCGTTTTCCAGGGTTCGCGCCCCGACGCCGGCGATGATCGAGTCGCCGACGGCCAGCAGTCGCAAATCGTTTGGACCGGCCCCTGTCTCGCCCTGCGGCGCGCTGTCGGCGGGCGGGAAGCGCAGGGCGGTCTTGCGCACCCAGATGGCCTGCGGCAACAGCAGGAAGAAGAGCGTATAGAAAAGCGCGTCGCGGCCGGTCACCAAACGCTTACCTTTTCAGCCCCGGACAAGACAGAAAATGCCAGGCTGGTCGCACCGGGTGCGCGTATGGAAGCATCGGGCAGTGGTTCCTGGGGACGATGACAATGCGTTTCGCTGCGCTCAACGCACCCTGCGTTCGCTGCCGGGTAACGCGAATTCCGCCACGCCAGGTTTCACTGCACCAGGTGCCATTCGGTCTGACGGCCGGCCAGGTAGATTACCCGTTCGCCGTCGAAGTACGCTGATTGCTCCAGCTTGATCTGCACGTATTGGCCGTCCCAGGCTTCCAGCGGCAAGGCGACATTGCCCTCGATGGCGTAGGCGGTGTCGGGGTGCAGCGGCCAGTCGCCGGTGTTGGGGATGGCGCCCGGTTTGTCCCACATGCCGATGGTCGGGCCCGGCGCGTGGCCGACGAAACCGATCGGATGGGTGTAGATGTTGAAACTCCAGGGCTCTTGAGCCATGACACGTTGTGCGGCTTGCAGAATCCGATTGCCGGTTCGACCGGCGACGAACTCTTTGGTGAGCAGGTCCTGCCAGCGGTTGCCCTCGGTCAGGGCATTCTTCAGGCCTTCCGGTACTTCGTATGCTCCGGCTTCGAGTACGTAGCCCATTTCCTGGGTGTCGGTGCATAGCTTCAGGTAGCAGATGCCGACATCGGTATGCAACACGTCGCCGCGGTGGATGACGCCTTCCTCGCCGCAGAAATCCGACTCTGCGGTGCATTCCTGGCCGGGGCGCTGTATGTTGACGTAGGGCATGAACCAGATCGGCAGGCCCCGCGACTCGAACCTTTCCCGAATGAACCAGGCCACGTCGTCGGTGGTCGTGACCCCTGGCGTGATGACGCGGTTGGAGAAGGCCTCGGCGATGACGCCGCGGGCCAGCGCGACGATGTGCGGATAGACTTCCAGCTCGGCCTCGGAGCGCGTTTCCAGCCAGCGAACGACCAGGCCCTCGGCCGACTCCAGTCGATCCTCGAAGCCTTCGGGCAGCACTTCCAGCAGGCGCTGGTGCAGGCCGTGGCTCAGACCGTCGGCTTCGGGCCAGGTGCGCGAGGTGTTGATGCCGATGCGCTGCGGATCGCGCTCGGCGATAAGTTTTCCGAGTGCGGCCCATTGCTCGTCGAGATCGCCGCCGGCCCATTCCGAGTGATAAGGCTCGCCCAGCGGGTAGCGGTTGACGCTGAGATAGTCGACGCCGCCTTCGTCGTTGTGGGCAAAGATCAGCATGGTGGTGCGGCGCGCCGCGAAGGCGGGCTGCGGTACCAGCGTGAAATAGACCGGGTCCTCGGCGTATTCGCGGTTGAGTACCAGCCACATGTCGAGTCCTGATTTCTGCATCAGCCGCGGCAGCAGGTTCTTCAGCCGGTCGTCGACCATCCGGTTCTCGGCCGCCGGGCGGTCGCGCTTGGCCAGCACGGCGGCGCCGGGTTCGACGTTGCGGCCCTGCGCGGGCGCATGGTCGTCGGCGCTCGCCGGACCGGTCAGAGCGATGGCAAAAAATATGAGCGACACTGCCGCTGCGGTTCGAATCAGTTTCGACATTCGGATTTCCGTTTCATGGGGTCAGCCGTTGTTGTCCTCGTCGGTCGCCGGTTGCTCGTCCTGTTGCAAATCGGGGGGCTTTGCAGTGCCATCGGTCGCCGAATCGTTGACGCTCTCATCGTCGGTCTGTCGCCATCTCGATATCGGGTAATCGCTTTCACCAGTATCTCCCCGTCGTTGGGATTTTGATCAATGTTACGCGAATCCCAGGTTGAATCCGACTGCCGGGCCTGATGAGGGCCGGTTGAGTACACTTCACGACATCTTATCCGAAGGTGATGGACGCATGAGCAAGCGCAAGCAATACAGCATCTGGATCAACGATGAACTGCTGCCCGAGGGCGAGGCGAAGGTATCCGTCTTCGATTCCGGCTTCGTTCTCGGCGACGGCGTCTGGGAGGGCGTTCGCATTGTCGGCGGCAAGCCCGCATTCCTCGACGCGCACATCCGCCGGCTGGAAGAGGGGGCCAAGGCGCTGCTCTTGACCGAAGTGCCGAGCACCGACGCACTGCGCCAGGCCGTGCACGAGGTTATCGAGGCGAACGAACTGGCCGACGACGCCCACCTGAGAATCATGCTCACGCGCGGCGTGCGGCGCGAGCCCTACCAGAACCCGCGGCTGGCCGGCGGCGGCCCCACGCTTGTGATCATTCCCGGCCACCATCCGGTGACCGACCAGGCCCTGATGCAGCCGCAGAAGCTGTTCACGGTGCACGTTCATCGCGGCGCCCCGGACGTGCAGGATCCCAAGCTCAACAGTCACAGCAAGCTCAACTGCATCCTGGCGTGCATCCAGGCCTCGGTGGCCGGCGCCGACGAGGCGCTGATGCTCGACCCCGACGGCTTCGTCGCCACCTGCAATTCCACCCATTTCTTCATCGTGCGCGACGGTGCGGTGTGGACTTCCGACGGGCGCTACTGCCTGGGCGGGATCACGCGGGGTCACGTGATCTCGCTTTGCCGCGACCTTGGGATCGAATGTCGGGAGAAATCGTTCAGCCTCACCGACGTCTATTCGGCCGACGAGTCGTTTACCACCGGGACCTTGTCGGGCCTCCGGCCGGTGGGCGAGATCGACGGGCGCCGGATAGGCAGCGGCGGACGCGGACCGGTGACCGGGCGGCTGCAGCGAGCCTATGCCGAGCTGCTGGCGCGTGAATCATGAATCCTGAGACAACTCATCCGCTTCGCATCGCGATGTGGTCCGGCCCGCGCAACATCTCCACGGCCATGATGCGCGCGTTCGAAAATCGCCCCGACTGCGACGTGGTCGACGAGCCGCTTTATGGCGCCTGGCTGGAATCCAGCGGGGAATCGCACCCGATGGCCGACCAGATCATCGAGGCCATGGAGACCGACTGGCGCAAGGTGTTTGGTACGCTTGCCGGGCCGGTGCCGGGCAGCAAACCGATCTGGTACCAGAAGCATATGACCCATCACCTCTTGCCGGCGATGCTGGATATTGAATGGCTGGGCGGATTCACGCACGCGTTCCTGATTCGCGATCCTCGCGCCGTGGTCGCCTCCTACCTGGACAAGCGCGACACGGTTTCGGACGAAGCGATCGGCGTGCCCCAGCAATGGGCGCTGTACCGATTTGTCACAGAGGAGTTGGGTCAGGATCCGCCGATCATCGATTCAGGTGAGTTCCTGGGCGACCCGGAAGGCCACCTGCGTCTGCTGTGCGAAAAATTCGGCATCCCCTACAGCGAGGCCATGCTGGCCTGGCCGCCCGGCCCCCGCGGCACCGACGGTCTATGGGCCGCGCACTGGTACGACCAGGTGTGGAAGTCCACCGGTTTCGGCCCACCACCGGCCGAGCCGCCGGCGCTCGAGGGCCGAGCCGCCGACGTCGCATCATGCTGCCGGCCGGTCTACCAGCAATTGTTCGACAAGCGGCTGCGTCCGGGCTGAAGCGTCAGGGGATATTGCCGCAAAACTCGAACCCATCGGCCTGGATCAGTTGATCCAGACGAACGGATCGCATTATTGATCGAACGCGCCGAAACCCTCCGCCTGGCCGGCGAGTTCGACGCCGCAGCGGCGGTTTTCCGCGATGTACTCGACGGTTCCGACACCCTGGGCGCTGCGCGGCACGCACGAGCGCTCGGAGGGCTGGGCCGCACGCTGGCCGACCGGCTCAACGACACCGGCTCGGCGCTTTTTCGGCTCGGCCGGCTTGACCAGGCGGTAAAGAGGTTGGAAGAGGCGCTGGCACTGCGTCGCGGGCTGGATCGTGTGGCCTGATGCTCAAGGACTACGGCAGTGCCCAGGCTGCTGTCGAATTTCTGCGGGAAGCCCTGGAGGTGCGGCGAGCGGGATGCAGCCGGACCACTACCGGATCGGACAGGCCATGCTCAACCTGGCCATCGCGCTGCGTGAGTCCGGCGAGCCCGCCGCCGCGGAGAATTTGTTTCAGCAGTCGCTGGAACGACTGACCCAACACCTGGGCGCGGATCATCCGCAGGTGGTGGTCGCACACACCGAAATGGGCACGCTCTGGCTGGATACCGGTCAGGCCGGCCGGGCCGAGACGGCTTTCCGCCGTTCGCTGGACATCCGGCGAACAACGTTGCCCCAAGCGCATCCACATCTCGCCTGGAGCCTGGTCGGGCTGGGCATGGCGCTGACCGGTCTCGAGCGACACGACGAGGCGATGCCACTTCTTCGCGAGGCGGTGGCCATTCGGCGGGCCGTACTGCCGGAAAACGATTCGTTGCGAGTCCAGGCCGAGAACCCGTTGCGTAACGCGTAACGCGGAACGGGTAGTCGCGCGGGTCGGAGCTCGATGATTGCAGACCACTAGTGCGCATCGCCCGGGTCTTGTTCCGATGCCAAGTGCTACGCCGGGGCGGCGCTGCGTCGTAATCAGCTGCAGCGCGTCGTTCCGGTCCAAAACGGCAGCCAAGGGCTGCAAGCGCAGCATTCTAGACCAAAGCGCCTATCAGCGCTACTCCCTTGATTTTTCAGATGAATGCACCGCGGTCGAACACGTCTTTGTCATCCACGACCTGGCTGCGGTGGTCGCCTGCAACCTGGAAAAGCGCGACACCGACGGTCAGTGGGCGCCGTAATGATATCAACGTGTCCGGCAAGCTACCGGCATTGGGCCGCCGTCCGACGGGGCGCCCGATCTGATGGGGTATGCTTGTGTGCGGGGAGCCTTCCGATACGCGTGCGCACCTCGCGCAACTGAACAAACGCGGTCGGTACTTGTCTCTACAGGCAGTAATTCAATTCTCTGGAGGAACTGCCATGTTGATAGCTCGATTTCGAAATTCGCTCGGGATCATCGCGGTGACATGCCTGCTGGGTGCAGGCCCGGTAATGGCCGATGAAGACCCGTCTGATGAGCCGGAACTGCCGGAAGCGGTTGCGGAACTCGTTGGTGCAATGTCCGGTGTGCAGCGCGTCGAGGCGGCCGAAAACGGTACGTTTAAAGTACACAGGCAGATGGAAGTGACCGGCAGCCGGATTATGCGTGACGTAACATTGCAGATCGCCGAGGATGGAACAGTGCTGGACTGGGGTCGTACGCCGATGTATAGCCGAACCTACACGATTCGCGAACTCCGCGACACCGGAAGAGCCGACTTGGCGGAAGCGCTTATCAAGCTTGATCCTGCAATTCAGGGCGGTGGTTCGGGTCGTTGATCCGGTGATTCAATAAGACGGCGCGGACGGCACGATGGCGTGAACCCGTCGTCTCTTCGAATGCCCTGAAAAACTGCCGGAAAAGCCGCATCTCCGGCCCGGTTATTCTAGGTTGCAGCGTGGCGATTGGTGGTCGGCCGCTGCAGCGGGGTCTGAATCGGCCGGATTTTTACTCTCCAACGAGTCTTGTACGCAACTCAGCCCGGGTGCCGGCATGGGCTCGCATCGTCATCGTGCCCCGCAGTTCCCGAACGAATCGGACACACGATCAGCGAATCCACCACTGCGGTTGTCAGCACCGTCTCGTGACTGTTCGATTGGCCGTACGGACAGTTGGATATTGGCAAGAAAAAGCTTGCGCGCGGCCACCGGCTGTCCCGGATGAGCGTGGCAAGGCCTTGCCGTTACGACGCGAGGTCGTGGAAGCTCGGCAAGATATTGTGCCGCCCGACAATCCGCTGTGCCTGCTCGCAGCGGCAATGCTTCGCGACGCCGAACGCGTCGTTGCGTCAATCTCGCCGCCGCGAGTCTATGCGCACCGATAGTATCGAGGATCGGGTTTTCAACCGGACTCGTGAGCCACTCCCAGGATATGCTCGACACGTTCCTGCACCTCCCGCACTTCGGGTGCGGTTTCAGGATGCAGCTCGATGATGCGGCCGATGATGTGCAGTGCGTCGTTCCGATCCTTTTCGCTGGGCAGCAGCCGGGGCAGGGCCTCCAGCGCCGCAACTTCGTCGAACGCGACCATCAGCGCGGCTTCCCTGGCTTTTTCGATGAATGCGTCGCGGTCGAGCACCCGAAAACGTTCGTGCTTCATCCAGATTTCCCGGGCGGCGGTGAACGCCTGGGCGTCGACGCGCTTGCCGGCCTTGACCGCGGCGTAGATCACGCGCAGTACCGCATCGGCGAAGCCGCCTTCGTGCTCGCGTGCGGCGATCGCTTCGAGCTTCAGGTCGCGCAGTTGCTCCAGCGCCCGGCGTCGGCTGGCTGCCGGCTTGGCCGAGTCGGCGTGGGTGGCTTTCTCGCCGGCAAGCGCCTGGACCAGCGGGTGGGTCCAGATGGCCTTGAACACCTGCTCGACGGCGACGTCGCGTCGGTCGGTGGCCTGTTCGATCGCGCGCTGGAAAGACTCGACCATGCCGCGCTCGATCTGTCGCATGGGGTTGTCGGCCGGCGCTTCGACGCGGTTGTCGCGCACCAGATCGGCCGCCGCCTTGACCCCGGCCATGAATGGATTGGCATCGGAGAACATCGTGTAGCGTAATCTTTGCGGATGCATCATCCGGCGCATCTCGGCGCCGACCGGGTTGGCCATCATCTGTACCCACGGCGCCATGAAACTTGAATAAAGACCTTCGTTGATTTCGGAGACCCGGGCCACGGCACGAAATGGTATTTCGTCGGCGCGGCCGTCGTCGTAGGCGCGGATGTCGTCGAGCGTGCGCTGCTCGAAGTGCATGGTGTAGTTCTGGCAGACGATTCCGTGCTCGTTTTCGGTGCAGACTTCGTCGATGACCATTTCGAACAGGCCCGGCGGCAGCGTGTCGATCAGGTCCAGTGAGTTGACCAGGCTGTCGTGCTCGCGGTCGGCCACCTTGCCGGAGACGAAAATGCCCAGATGGCCGACGTCCGGGTGCACGGTATAGACGATGGTCTGCTCGTTGGCCCGGATTTCGGCGACGTCGGAATACAGGTCGAGAATCCAGTTGAGCGCCTGCGGCGGCGGGGTGATGTTGTCGCCCTCGCTGGCGATTACAACAATAGGCGCGCGGATCGCGCGCAGGTCGATCGGCGCGCCGTCGTCGTCCAGGATGCGGCCCTGGGTCAATTTATTGCCGATGAAAAGCTCGGAGGTGAGTTCGACGATTTCCTCGCGCGAGAGCAGGAAATAGCCGCCCCACCAGCGCTCGAAATCCAGGAACCGCTCGGCCTCGGTATCGACGTTGGAATACAGCCGATAAGGCTTGCCGACAAGCGTATTGGCCGGGTTGAGGTTCTCGAAATTGGAGACCAGGTTGGCACCGTCGAAACTGCCGGCGCCCAGGTCTGCGGTCATCGCCGAGATCCAGTTGCCGCCGGTCAGGCCGGCCAGGTAGCGCATCGGGTTCTTGCCTTCGATCCCGGCCCAGTACGAAAGCGGCGCGCCGGCGATGCCGATGACGGAAGCCAGTTCCGGCGCGTGCGCCGACAGCATCATGATGGCCCAGCCGGCCTGGCAATTGCCGACGATCGCGGGCTTGGGCGCATCCGGGTGATGCCTTGCCACCTCGACCAGGAATCTGATCTCCGCCCGCGCTACGTCGCGCAGGGTCTGGTGCGGCTCCGGCTCGGGCCTGAACGAAACCAGGTAGACGGGGTGTCCGGCGCGCAGCGCCACGCCGACCTGGCTGGATTCCTTGGAACCGCTGATGCCGGGACCGTGACCGGCACGCGGGTCGAACACCACGAACGGCCGCTTGGCCGGGTCGGTGGGCGTGTCGTCCGGCGGTGTGATGCGCAGCAGCAGATAATTGCAAGGGCGGTCGAATGCAGCCCCGTCCAGGACAGTTTCGTAATCGAACACCAGCACCGGCGGTTTGCCGGCCTCGTGGTGATCCAGCGCCTGGTTGCCGCGTTTTCTCAAGGTGTCCAGGTACAACACAGAGCGCTGGGCGGAATCGATGACGTACTGTGCGGCTTCGATCGGGTTGGGAAGCATGGCGTGAATGATCCGGGTTGCAAGAATTTCCGGCGCACTGACGTCGGAAGACAATGGTCTTAGCATACGCCCTGTTTTTGCGATGCACAATCCTCAATCAATCCCCTGGCCGATCCGAACCGTCACCGTCGCCCGCCGCGTCGTTCGTTTCGTCTTCGGTTTCTTCATCCAGAGCGCCACCCTGATAACGCGAGCCCTGGCCGGTGTTTTCGAAGGCGGTGAAACCATGGGCCTCAGCCGCGAAATCGGCCTCGGCGACGTCGCGCGACGGCCGTCGGCGCTGATCCTTCAGTTTCGAATCCAGATTGTGAGATGCGTTGTCCGGGTTGACGCACTGTGTGTCGTCTTTTTTCATCTCGTCTTTTTTCATTGGAGGAACCTCGACAAAGCTTGCAGCCTGAGCCCGGTGCGTGAAATCGGCATAAATATGCCGCGCTGTTTATCAGGCTGTTTGCTATCGGTAGGCAGCCGCCTGGAGCTCGAACAGCGTGGCGTACTGGCCGTTGAGCTTCATCAATTCCTCGTGCTTACCCATCTCGATGATGCGGCCCTGATCCATCACCGCGATCAGGTCGGCCTGGCGCACGGTCGAAAACCGATGCGAGATCAGGATCAGGATCTGGTCGCCGGCCATGGCCTGGAAGTGCTGAAACACCTCGGCTTCAGCCTTGGCGTCCATCGCCGCCGTGGGCTCGTCGAGGATCAGGATATCGGCGTTCTCGCGCATGAAGGCCCGGGCCAGCGCGATCTTCTGCCATTGGCCGCCGGAAAGCTCGCGCCCGTCCTTGAACCAGCGGCCCAGCTGCGTCTCGTAGCCTTTGGGCAGGTCCTGGATGAAGTCGTCGGCCAGGCCCTTGACTGCGGCCGCCCGCCATTTCGACTGGGTCTCGAACTGTTCGACGTCGCCGGCGCCGATGTTGTGGCCGACCAGCCACTGGTAGCGCGCGAAGTCCTGAAAGATGACGCCGATGCGGTCCTGCAGCGCGCGCGGATCCCAGTCGCGCAGCGAAGTCCCGTCGAGCCGGATGTCGCCGCGCTCGAGTTCGTACAGCCCGGCGATGAGCTTGGTCAGCGTGGTTTTGCCGGAACCGTTTTCGCCGACCAGCGCCAGGCTGGTGCCGGGCTCGAGTCTCAGGTTGATTTCATCCAGGGCCAGCGCTTCGCTGCCGGGGTAGCGAAACGAAAGATCGACGATCTCCAGCCCGCGGCCGGGCGCCTGACCGAGCTGAACCCTGCCTTCTCGCGTGCGCACGGGCTGCTCCAGGAATTCGTACAGGCTGGTCAGGTACAGATGATCTTCGTACATGCCGTTGATCGCGGTCAGGCTGGCGCTGACCGCCGACTGGCCCTGCCTGAAGACCATCATGTACATGGTCATCTGGCCCAGCGTCAGGCGCCCGGCCACCGTGGCCAGCACCACCCAGGCGAACGCGCCGTACAGCGCCGCCGTGCCGAGCAGGCCAAGGCTGAACGCCCACCAGCCGCGCTTGATGGTGAGCTTGCGGTCTTCGGTGAAGATCTTGCCGAAGATGTCCCGGTAGCGTTTCAGCAGCGTGGGCGCCAGGTTGAACAGCTTGACTTCCTTGGTGTAGTCCTCGCGCGCCAGCACCGATTCCAGGTAGATCATTTCGCGCGTTTCCGGCGAACGCCACTGGAACAGGCGGAACGCCTGGCCGGCGAATTTCGCCTCGACCAGGAAGGCGGGAAGGCCACCCAGGATCAGCACCAGCACCGCCCAGGGCGAGAACGCGAACAGCAGCCCGCTGAAGCTCAGAATGGCAATGCCGTTCTGGATCACGCCGAAGGTTTTCTGAACCAGCGACAGTGGCCGGGTGGAGGCTTCGCGGCGCGCGCGGGTAAGCCGGTCGTAGAACTCCGCGTCCTCGAGTTGCGCGAGTTCCAGCTGCTGGGTCTTTTCCAGGATCATGACATTCACGCGATGCCCCAGACGCGCGCGCAGCAGGTTGTTGCAGATATTCAGCGCGGTCTGCGATGCGGCCATTGCGGCCACCAGCACGGCTTCGAGCGTCAGCCAGAACCAGACCGCATCTGTCAGCGCGTTGTCCTGGATGGCGGCGACCACGCTGTCGACCAGGAACTTGCCGACATAGGCGATGGAGGCCGGCAGAAGACCGGCGGCAAGTGTGAGAAACGCCAGCGCGATCGTGAGCCACGGGCTTGTCGCCCAGACCAGCGAAAGCGCGCGCCGACCGTAGGTTGCCAGCGGTCGGATCTGGGTGAATATGCCGGGTGGCTGGTCGGGTTGACTGGTCATGGATTAAAAGTGGGACATTGCCTGGTTCGTAATTACGTTATGTTGCCGAGTGTAAGGGCCGGGCAGGCCGATACGTGAGGGAGAAGGGATGAACCAGCACAAAAACCACGGCGACGACAATACCCGACCGTTCGCGGCACCGTGTCGACGGATTGACGCCGGTGCGCCGCTGCGATGGCTGGCGGCCGGCTGGCGAGACTATCACGCGAGCCTGCGGGTCAGCCTTGCCTACGGGCTGATCGTGTTCGCCGTCAGCCTTGGCGTTTCGCTGCTGGCGTGGAAGCTCGGCAGCTACGTGCTGGTCATCTCGATGCTGTCCGGGTTCATCTTCATAGCACCCCTGCTGGCCACGGGTATGTACTCGGTCAGCCGCCAGATCGGACGGGAGAAACCTGTGTCGTTAGCGCGTTCGGTCAAGCGCATGCAATTCGCGCTGCGCGACGCGCTGGTGTTCGCGCTGGTGCTGCTGGTGATCTTCCTGGTCTGGGTGCGCGCCGGGGTGATGGTGCACGTGTTCTTCCCGGCCGGCGAGAGTCACGATGTCTTTTTACTTCTGCGTTTTCTCGGCATCGGCTCGGCGGTGGGTACCATCTTCGCCCTTGTCACGTTCTCGACCGCGGCGTTTTCATTGCCGATGATCGTCGACCGCGACGCCGACATGGTCACCGCGTGCATTACCAGCGTGAATGCGGTGCTGCGCAACAAGCCGGCCATGATCGTCTGGATCGCGTTGATCGTGCTGCTGACCGGGCTGGGATTCGCCACCGCCGGCGTCGGGCTTATTGTGGTCATCCCGCTGCTCGGCTACGCCACCTGGCATGGCTACGTCGAGACCATAGACGCCTCCGCTTGGCCAGATTCGGCATCGTGAGCTATAAAACAGTATGTGTAGGTCGGATTAGCAAAGCGTAATCCGACCTACGAAAAATTCGGTTCTTGGCCTCAGGCTACTTGCCCGGCCGCGTGGCCGGAGGCCCAGGCCCACTGGAAGTTGTGGCCGCCGAGGTGGCCGGTGACGTCGACGACTTCGCCGACGAAGAAAACGCCCGGGTGGTCGCGGCATTCCATCGTTTTCGACGACAGCGCGTCGGTATCGACGCCGCCCATCGTGACTTCGGCGGTGCGGTAGCCCTCGGTGCCGTCCGGCCAGACCGTCCAGGTCTTGCAGCGCGACTCGACCCGCTCGATTTCCCGGTCGCCGAGTTCGGCCAGCGGCTTGTCGGGGAGCCACAGCTCGCACCAGCGCTGGGCAATGCGGCGGGTCAGGGTTTCTGACAGGACGGTCCTCAATTCCGCACGCGGCCGAAGGACGCGCTGCTCGCGCAGGTATGCGCCCAGGTCCAGATCGGGAAACAGGTCGATGATCATGGGCGCGCCGGGTCGCCAGTAGCTGGACGCCTGCAGCACTGCCGGACCGCTGAGGCCGCGATGAGTGAACAGGATGTTCTCGCGAAACTGCCCGTCGCCGGCCGATGTGACGGTATCCAGCGATGCCCCGGCCAGATCGGCGAGCTGGGCGAGCTTGCGTTCCGGCAGGGTCACCGGTACCAGCGCGGCGAAAGTCGCCTGGATAGACAGACCGAGCCCACGCGCCAGATCGATGCCGAAGCCGGTCGCGCCCATTTTCGGAATCGAATAGCCGCCGGTGGCGATGACCAGCGATTCGCAGCTGATTGCGCCGGCCGCCGAGGACAGTTTGTGGGCCGGGCCGAGCTGCTTCAATTCGACGGGACAGTGCGTGCGCACCTCGACGCCGGCAGCTTCGCACTCGGCAAGCAGCAGCGAGACGATCTGCTTCGAGGATTTCACGCAGAAAAGCTGGCCGAGCTTTTTCTCGTAGTAATCGATCCGGTGTTTTTCGACCAGCGCGATGAAGTCCCAGGGCGTGTAGCGGCTCAGCGCCGACTTGGCGAAGTGCGGGTTGTTCGAAAGAAAGTTTTCCGGCCCCGAATACATGTTCGTGAAATTGCAGCGCCCGCCGCCCGACATCAGGATCTTCTTGCCGATCTTGTTGGCGTGATCGGCCACCAGCACCTTGCGCCCGCGCCGTCCGGCCGCAATCGCGCACATCAGCCCGGCCGCGCCGGCGCCGATGACGACCACGTCGTAGTTTCCGCTTATTGGTCCGCTGGCGAGCATCGCGGCAGTCTATGCCATTCCAGCCCGATGCATCGAACCGGCGGCCCGGGACTCAAGCGCGCACACGGCGGCGACTGTGGCAAGGCAGAATATGCGCCGGTATGAACCTTTACGGACATGAAACGAAATGAAATTCCGAACCCTCGCAATCACCGCGGCACTTGTTGCAACATTTGCTGCGAATGGAATGGTTATGGCACAGAACGATCCTTATCTCTGGCTCGAAGAAGTCGAAGGCCCGAACGCGCTGGCATGGGCGCGGGGACAGAATGAGCTTTCGATATCGGAGCTCGAGTCCCACCCGCTGTTCGAGCCCATCCACGAGCGCGCCCTGGAGATCTACACCTCGGACGACCGGATCGCTTACCCGTCGCTGATGGGCGGCGAAATCTACAATTTCTGGCGCGACGCCGAACACGTGCGCGGCATCTGGCGCACGACGTCGCTCGATGTGTACCGTGCGGACGAGACCGACTGGGACGTGATCCTCGACGTCGATGCGTTGGCCGAGGCCGAGGATGAAAACTGGGTCTGGGCCGGCTCCAACTGCCGTTACCCGGATTACGATCGCTGCCTGGTCGGCCTTTCGATCGGCGGCGCCGATGCGGCCGTTCGGCGCGAGTTCGACCTGGAAACCCAGCAATTCGTCGAGGACGGCTTCTTCGTACCCGAGTCCAAGAGCAGCATCGGCTGGCGCGATCGTGACAGCGTCTTCTACGGTCCGGCCTTCGAGGCGGCGGACATGACCGATTCCGGCTATCCGCGCACCGTGCGCCTGTGGCGCCGCGGCCAGGCGCGCGAGGACGCCGAGCTGATCTTCGAGGGCAAGCAGACCGACGTCGCGTCCACCGGGGTCCGATACTGGGACGGAGATGACTATTACGACCTGGTCATCCGGGTACCGGATTTCTTCTCTCGGCATTATTTCCGCTATGTCGACGGCGACGTCCGGCGGATCAACGTGCCCGAGGACGCCGAGCTTGCCGGCATGCTCGACGGGCAGCTGCTGGTCGAGCTGAAATCGGACTGGGAAGTGGACGGGACGACCTACGCCCAGGGTGCACTGATCGCCGGGCCGATGGCCTCCTTCGAGGCCGGCGAGCCCGAGCTCAGCGTGGTTTTCGAGCCCGACGCGCGGTCTTCCATATCCGGGGTGACGACGACCGAGAGCACGGTTGTGGTCAACGTGCTCGACAACGTGGTCAGCCGACTGCTGCGCTTCACGCACGACGAGCAGGGCTGGACCTCGACGCCGCTCGACGCCCCGGAACTGGGCTCGATCGCCGTGGTGACCGCTGACGACAAGTCCGACCGCCTTTTCTACAATTACACCGGTTTCCTGACGCCGTCGACGCTGTTCGAGGCCGAGGCGATGAATAACACCCATGCCGAAGTCCGCTCCGAGCCGGCCTGGTTCGATGCCGATGGCATGGATGTGTCCCAGTACCAGGCCACTTCGGCCGACGGCGAGCGCATTCCGTATTTCGTCGTTACGCCGAAGGGATACGAGGCCGACGGTGAGAACCCGACGCTGCTCGGCGCCTACGGCGGTTTCGAGGTCTCGCGCACCCCGTTCTACTCTGGTGTCACCGGTTCGGCCTGGCTGGAACGCGGCGGCGTGTATGTGCTGGCGAACATCCGCGGGGGCGGCGAGTTCGGGCCCAAGTGGCACCAGGCAGCGCTGAAGGAAAACCGACAGCGCGCATTCGACGATCTGATCGCGGTGTCCGAAGACCTGATCGAGCGAAAGATCACTTCACCGGAGCACCTCGGCATCCAGGGCGGCAGCAACGGCGGCCTGCTGGTGGGCGCGGTGATGGTGCAGCGCCCGGAGCTTTTCGACGCGGTCGTCTGCCAGGTGCCGCTGCTGGACATGAAGCGCTACCACAAGCTGCTGGCAGGGGCCAGCTGGATGGCCGAGTACGGCGATCCGGACGATCCCGAGCAATGGGAATACATCGGCAAGTATTCGCCTTACCAGAACGTCTCGGCCGACGCGGAATACCCGCGCGCGTTCTTCACCACGTCCACCCGCGACGACCGGGTCCATCCCGGCCATGCGCGCAAGATGGTCGCAAAGATGGTCGACCAGGGCCACGACGTACTCTATTACGAGAACATCGAAGGCGGCCACGGCGGTGCCGCCAACCTCAAGCAGCGCGCCTATCTGAGCGCGCTGATCTTCGCCTACTTGCACGCAAGGCTTGCCGACTAATCCGCTTCGGCCAGGCGGCGCAGCGCCGCCTGGTCGGCTTCGGCCGCGACCAACGGCGGAATCACCAGCGTGGTCGCCGGATTCAGCACGGCGTCGGGCAATGACGACAGCGCCACGCGCTCGGCGCGGAAATTCTGGATGGGCAGCGTGGCGGCCTCGTAGAGAATCGTCTCCGTCGTCTCCGGATACCAACGCATGAGCTTTTCGACCAGAACCTCGATGCGCCTTGGCCTGGCCTTGAAGCCGACGCATTCGATATTTCCCGCCTGTGAAATTTGCCACAGTAGCAGCAGGCTTGCCGGGTCGATCTGGCGTTTCTGGATCAGGAACTGGGTCGCCTCGAACGACTGGACGCCGTGTTCGCCGGGATCCAGGTCCAGGTCGGCGTACAGGCAGGCCTCGGCCGAGATGCCGGGCTCCATTCGGGTCTCGAATCCCTCGGCGCTTGCCTGCGCCATCGCCCTGCGGCCCACCTGGGCGAAAACGCCGGGATGCCCGTAAAGCACCAGGCACACCCTTAGACCTTCGCGAATCCGCGCCAGAACCAGGCGCTGCATCTCGGCGTAGCTGTCGCGCCGATCCCGGTCGTCGGCGTAGAGCCTGCCCAGGTCGAAAAAGTCGGCGCTCATGCCTTGCAGCCAATCCAGCGCGAACCCGTCGGCCAGGCCGAAGACAGTGTCGGCAAGGCGGATTTCCGCTACGGTCCGGGGCCCGGCATGCCGCGCCGGCTGCAGGCCCGATCCAACGACGATCAGGCGACCGCGCAGCCTTTCGGTCGTCACGGGTTCACGCGCCTCGGTCCGCCCGCACTATTCGATCACGGCCCGAATGCTTGGCCTGGTAAAGCGCCTCGTCGGCGCGCTCGCGTATTTCGGTCAGGGCGCTGTCATTTCGACGACGCTGGGCGATGCCGAAGCTCATGGTGACGGTAATGGTTTCGTCACCGGAGCGGACATCCTTCAGTAGTTCGCGCAACCGGTCCAGGTCGTTCTCGACGTCCCCGGGTCGATAGCCCGGAACGGCTATGCCGAATTCTTCGCCGCCGATGCGGCCGATGATGCCCTGGTTGCCGAAACATTCGCGCAGTCGGGCACCGACCCGGCGCAATACTTCGTCTCCGGCCAGATGCCCGTGCATGTCGTTGACCTGCTTGAAGTGGTCGATGTCGGCCAGTACGAGGGTGAAAGGCACCTTCTTGTCCCGGGTCAAGTCGAACGCGCGTTCGGCCAGCTCGAAGAAACGCGTATGGTTGCTGAGCGCGGTCAGACCGTCGCGGTGCGAGAGGTTCTGGAAGCGCCTGCGCTCGCGCGTTGCGTGGGCCAGCAACAAGACCAGCACAAGGAACAGGACACAGGCAAGCATGTACACGGCTGTCCGGAGGCGCTTGCGCTGCTTCTCGTTCTGGGTTTCCAGTTCGCTTACCCGCGCCTGTTCCTGCAGGAGTTCGAGCTGTTGCTGGGTATGCTTGAGGTCGAAGTCCACCTCCAGATAAGCAATCCGGCGCGCGCGCTCCATGTCCAGATGCTTCTCGCGGGCTTCCATGCGCGCCTCGTAGTGCTCCATGGCGTGTGGATACTGTTGCCGATCCCGGGCAATGTCACCGAGCATCCGGTGCGCCTCGGCCAGGTAGTCCCAGGTCTGGCCGCGGGCGAGTTCGTGCAGTACCGGCGTGAGCAGTCCGATGACCCTGTCCGGCCGATCCCTGGCCATTTCCAGCCGGGCGAAATAGAGACTCGTCTCGGAGATGCCGCTTTCGAACTCGGCCTTTTTGAGCCGGGCCAGACCCGATTCCAGCCGCGACGCGGCGGCGTCATATTCCCCAGCGCGGCGAAGCAAGTCGCCCAGACCGCTTTCCGAAATGGCGGCGCTGAGTTCGTCGCCGGCTTCGAGACAGTGCGAGATCGCGGCCTCGTAATACGGGCGGGCCGTTTCGATGCGATCGTCGAGTTTGTTGACGAACGCCAGCTGTTGCTCGGCGTAGCAGACGGCACGCGGGTCGCCCTTATTTTGCGCCTCGGTCAGGGCGATATGGCCGAAGTCGCGCGCACGACCCAGCTCACCGACCTGTGCGTAAGAATATGAGGCAAGGCCATACAGCCCGTCATTCGATAGTCCGTTGGGCTGGTCGGCGAGCAGCGTCAAACCGTCGCGGAGGTAGCCGAAAGCCTCCTCGAAGCGACGGGCGACGACCGCAATGTTGGCGCCCAGCCGGTAGACCCGGATCTTCTGCTGAGCAGTCAATTCTCGCTCGAGCATCGCCGCGACCCTTTCCAGCCCGCCTGCCAGGTCTCCGGAAAGCGTCAGGTTGCGCGCTTCTAGATAGGCATATTCGGCATACTGTTCTGGACTGGCGATATCCAGGTGGGGCCTGAGCTCGTCGAGAATCTGCTGCGACTCGCGCCACGGCGCCGTTGTATTGAGCAGGATTGCGCGGTCGAGCTTTTCCTCGAAGGCGTCCGGGCCGATGTCCGAATTCTGCGCAAGCGCGAGGCCGATGGTCAGCCATGCGCCGGCGATTGAAATGATCCCCCTGATCATTTCTGTAATGAGTTACTTGTAATCGTGGGCCTGGATATGCCCATTCGATTTCAGTTCATCGAGTCCGCTGAGGCGTTTGACGGTCTCGATGTCCTTGTCAAGCATGGCCTTTATTTCTTCCTCGGAAAGCTTGTAGCGTTGCATGGTTTCTTTCGGTGCAGCTTCATACTGATCCTGAAGTTCGGGATCCTTGGCGAGATCGATCAGTAGTTGCTTGAGTTCGGTCATTCCCCCTCTCCTGGTGATTGGGTCGCTATATATTTATTCGGTCGTCTCGTTATCCGGTTGCTGCGATGAGCAGGGCCGGCTATTGCCGAAGCCAACGCTGCGAGTATACGAGCAGTGTCCGTCAAAAGCCAGAAGGTCCGCCCGCGCTCGTGTGGTCAGCGCGCGGCCTCCGAGAATGCCTTGACGACCGCCTTGAGCCCATCGACCATCTCGACGTCGCGAAGCTGGCCAAGGTGGTCGAATGCATCGCCGGCACCGGGCAGGGTGAATTCCTTGTCGAACACGTCGACGCCGATATTGTCGAGAATCGACCTGACTGTTGCAATCGCGCGCTTGCCGCCGAACTTGCTGGGCGACGCGCCGAGCAGCAGCGCTTTCTTGTCCTTGTAGGGCGCCAGGTCGCCGCCGCCGCTTTCCTTGCGCGAGCACCAGTCGATGACGTTCTTCATCAGCGGCGTTATCGAACTGTTGTATTCGGGACACGCCAGCAGCAGGCCGTCGGCCTCCAGCATCATCTTGCGCAGGGCGGTGACGTTCTCCGGCTGGCCTTCTTCGGCCTCCAGATCCTCGTTGATGATCGGCATCGGATAATCGGCCAGCTCGATGTGCTGGACGTCGAGATCGGCCTGTCGGGCCAGTTCCACCGCGACGGCAAGCAGCTTGCGATTGAAGGATTCCTTGCGGGTACTGCCGGCGAAGGCGAGGATACGGGGGTTGTTCATGAAGTTCTCCTTTTTTATCGCAGTTTCGAACTGTAGCTGGGGGCGCGCAGCACGGCGTTGATCAGCAGCATGTTCAGTCCGTCCAGGTAGGCGCGTACGGCCGGGTCCTCGGTGAATCCGATGACCAGTCCGCGGCCGCGGCTCTGGCTGACGACGAACGGCTTGAAAGCGAGTTGCAGGCGGTTCTCTTCCCACAGGTGGCCGCTGCCCAGGAGCTCGTCGGCGGCCGCGAAGCGCACCACGTTGCGGCCCTGGTCGCGGGTCATCGGCTGGAAGATCCGATCGCCGCGGACCAGCACGTTGACCGTTTCGGCCACGCCGGCGGCCAACCAGTGATCATTGTCGACCACTGCGCGAACCAGCACCCCGGCGACCGAATCCGGATTCTCTCTTTCCGGCATGGCCAGCTGCTCGAACTGTTCAGGCGAATCGATCAGCGTGCCCGGCACGCGGGCACTGTCGGCGGAACCCTCGTCGGCTTTCTCGCCGGTCTCCGGTTCCGCGTCGCGAACCTGGTGCTCGGCGCGAAACGCCAGCAGGTCCACGTCGGGGTGGGCGGCCCATTCGGTGCCGCCGGCCAGCGTGACCAGCACGCCGCCGTCGGAAACCCAGTCGGCCAGGTTGTCCTTGCCGGCGGTTCCCAGCACCCCGGCGTAACCGCCGGCGCCCCAGCGTGATTCATCGGCCAGAATCACGACGTCGAATCGGTTCAGGTCGGCGCGCGCCAGCGTCGCGGTCCGGATGGGCACTACCGGATAGCCGAACTGGCGTTCCAGGACGAAACGGACCGCACCGGGCGAGTAGACGTCGGTGGGCGCATCCCAGGCGATCGCCACGCGCGGTGCAATCAGCAAAGGCGTCTTGTTGCTGCCGAAGTCCGGGCCCGACGTGATCCAGCTGTCGTCGACGCCGATGACATCTGCGCCCGTCGTGATCGCGAGTTCGCGTAGTACCGGGACCAGTTCATCGTCGTTGCGCGCGGCCGGAAATATCAGCGTGCCGGAAGGATAGCTGCGTTCGTCGTGCACGAAGGCTTCTTCGCTGGACTGGACGTACAGATCTCGACGCAGCGCTGCGGCCATCAGTTTTGCGGTTGCGCGCGAGCCGCCGGGGACCAGCCAGGCCACGTCCGCGTCGGAATTGACGACTTTGCCGGGAGGAATCTCGCCGGGCCCAACTGCCTGCATGCCGTTTGTGGTCACGGCGCGGCGGCACTCCAGCGTGTCGATATTGAACATCAGCGGCAGCGACCAGGCGGTCACGTCGTAGATCTCGTCGGGCAGGTCCCTGGCCCGGCGCCGTTCCTGGTCGGCAACGAATGATTCGTCCATCTCGACCCGACGGTCGAGCAGCACGCGCAGCTTGCGGTATTCGGGCTGATCGGCCGGGATGACGTAGCTTCCGGCGGGCAGTTCGCGACCGCAGGCGTCCACGGTTTCGGTAGCCCTGAAGGTGTCGATGCCGTGGCTGGCCAGCAGGCCGGCCAGCCGGTCGGCGCCGCCCTGGTCGGTCTGGGCCGGGATGGCCCAGGCGCGCGGGCCTTCGCTGCGCGCCATTTCGATGTTGGCGGCGCGGTAGTCGCGAAAATCGCGCCAGAGCTTTGCATGATGCTCGGCCACCGTCTCGGCCGTGGCCAGCGAGGCCACAACGTACTCATGCACCGTCTCGGCATAGGTCATTTCGGTGCCGTTGCGTAGTCGCATCACCAGCCCCCGGGCCGAGCCCTGCTCGTAGGTCATCGCGATGCCGCCGTAGTACGACGGCCAGCTGGCGCCGTAGCCGGGATAGAACGCGTCGAAAATCTCGCGGGTGAAATACGGGAAGCCGAAGCGGTCGAACCAGCGCGCGTTGTTTCTGCCGAACAGCGCCAGATTCTCGCGCTGGTCGCCGGCCAGCAGCGGATTGTAGGGGATCGCCTCGGGGGCGAAGAAAAAGGTCGAGTCCGCGCCCATTTCGTGGGCGTCGACGAACGCCAGCGGGTACCAGTCGAGCAGCGCGGCCACGTGGCCCCTGGTTTCGGGCTGGGTGATCGAAAGCCAGTCGCGGTTGAGGTCGAACAGATAGTGGTTGACGCGACCGGAAGGCCAGGCCTCGTCGTGCTCGGCGGCCAGGCGGCTGGCCGCCGGTTCCAGGCCCTCGGCCATTTCGAAGCCGTGGACGAAGCGAGCGCGGCCATCGGGATTCTGCATCGGGTTGATGAACACCAGGGTGTCTTCGAGGATGGCATCGGCCACTTCGTCGTCTTCTGCGGCCAGCAGATGCCAGGCGGTAACCATGGCAGCGTCGGCCGGCGAAATCTCATTGCCGTGCACCGAGTAGGCCATCCATACCGTGCCCGGCACGCGTGCTACGGCCGCCTCGACGGCGGTCGTGTCGTGTTCGTCGGGATGGGCGATGACCTGGATGTCGGCCTGGATGGCGTCGAGGCTGGACAGACGTTCGGGGGTACCGATCACGGCGTAGAACAGCTCCCGGCCTTCCCAGCTGGTGGCGTAGGGGAAGATCCGGATGCGATCCGGGTATGCCGCTTCCAGCGCGTCGAACCACTTGCGCACGTTGTCCGGCGAACTGATGCGTTCGCCGGCCTCGTAGCCCAGCACCGCCGGGAACGAAGGCGCATCGGCGGCATAGCGCGAGCCGGGCAGAAAGTCGGCTGCACCGGCGTGTGCGATCGGCGATATGAGTACTGAAAGAAGGACGATGAAAGCGCGCATCTGCTGACCTTGATACTAAGGGGATTCCGAGGATAGCGAATTTGGCGCGTCCGTGAACAACTCTGCGCCCGGCCGATCGAATGGCAGACGGGCCAATGTGTTCACCGCAGCTGTTTTATACTTTAGATCTTACTGATATTGATGAGGTGCGCGAATGAGTTACGACATCGGCAAGACACTTGAAAGCAAGCCCGAAGAGGCGCGCGAGCGCGCAATCGAGGCGCTTTCAGGCGAGGGATTCGGGGTGCTGACCGAGATCGACGTCAAGGCGACGATGAAAAAGAAGCTCGATCGCGACATGCGCTATTACACGATCCTGGGTGCGTGCAATCCCGAGATGGCCTGGCAGGCGATCGAGCACGAGCCGAAGATCGGCACCATGCTGCCGTGCAACGTGATCGTGCGCGAGCTCGAAGACGGCAAGGTCGAAGTCTCGGCCGTGGATCCGCGCGCGTCCATGCAGGCGGTGGAAAATCCGGAACTCGGCAGGGTTGCCGGCGAGGTGCGAAACCGTCTGCAGCGAGTCATCGACGCGCTCTGAGTCCGGCTCAGAACAGCGTCGATTGGTCGCCGGGCCGCGCAGGACGCCGGAACAGGCCTGTGCGCAGCGCGGCCTCGTTTCTGCGCGCCAGTCCTTGGCGGCGACAGGCCAGCCGGAAGCGGGTCTCGATCAGGTCCGCGAACCGGCCGCTGCCGCGCATGCGCTGTCCCCAGGCCGAGTCGTAATCCTTGCCGCCCCGCGACTGTCGTACCAGGCTCATGACGTGCCGGGCGCGGTCCGGGTAGTGGGTTTTCAGCCACTCGACGAACAGTCCTGCGACCTCATGCGGCAGTCGCAGCAGCACGTAGCCGGCGCTGCGCGCGCCAGCGGAGGCCACGCGCTCGACGATTGATTCGAGTTCATGGTCGGTCAGCGCCGGGATGACGGGCGCGATCAAGGCACCGATCGGTACACCCGACGCTGCCAGTCGTTCGATCATCCGCAGCCGGACCCCGGCCGATGCGGCGCGAGGCTCGAGATTGCGTTTGAGCTTCGCGTCCAGACTGGTGACGCTGACGTGCACCGAGACCAGGCCCAGCCGGGCCAATTCAGATAAAAGATCCAGGTCGCGCTCGATCAGCGAACCCTTGGTGATCAGGCTGACCGGGTGGCGGTAGTCGAGCATCGTCTCCAGCAACTTACGGGTGATTCGATGCTCGCGCTCGATCGGTTGATACGGATCGGTATTGGCGCCGATGGTGATCGGCTTGCAGACGTATCCGGGTTTGCGCAGCTCGGTTTCCAGCAGTTCGACCGCGTTTGCCTTGTAGTAAAGCCGCGTCTCGAAATCCAGCCCGGGAGAAAGATCGAGGTAGCTGTGCGTCGGCCGGGCAAAGCAGTAGACACAGCCGTGCTCGCAGCCTCGGTAGGGATTGATCGATTGCTCGAACGGCACATCGGGCGAGGCGTTGCGCGAAATGATCGACTTCGCCGCCTCGGCATGCACAACCGTGGCCAGCTTCGGCAATGCCTCGAGTTCTTCGGCTCGCTCGGCATGGCAATCGTCGGCAACCTGCTCGCAGGCCTGGCGGGCGAACCGCCCGGCGCGATTGGAAATCGCCCCTCGGCCCTTTTCACGATGAATCATGGCTCGATTCTAGACTGTATAAAAAATCAGTTCAAGTTGGCGAGCGTTTCCCCGAGGCTCTTGTTATCGCTTTTTCCCGATACGGCAATCACACGGGATCGATGAGCTTCTTTCGCGAGGCATCCAGCGCCCGGCGCTGGTCTTCCGATAATTCCGGGTGCGCGAGGTCGAGCTGTTTGAGCGTATGCACCATGGTGCGCGCCACGGCCACGCGCATGTACGGCTTGGAATCGGCCGGGATGGCATACCAGGGAGCGAAATTCCGCGAAGTCTGGCGCAGTGCGTCCTGGTAGGCATTCATGTACTCGGGCCAGCGCGCGCGGTCGTCCAGGTCGGCGGCAGAGAACTTCCAGTGCTTGTCGGCCCGGTCCAGCCGACGCAGGAAGCGTTTCTTCTGTTCCGGTTGAGATACGTTCAGCCAGAATTTGACGATCACCGTGCCGTTGCGCGCCAGGTGCCGCTCCCATTGCCGAATCGACGCCAGGCGTTCGTCCCATATCGTGGCAAGATCGATGTTGGGCAGGTTCTGGCCGTCCAGAAGTTCTGGTTTGACCCTTACCACCAGGCACTCTTCGTAATGGGAGCGGTTGAAGATGCCGATCTTGCCGCGTTCCGGCAACACCCGGGCGCAGCGCCAGAGGAAGTCATGCTTGCGCTCGCGCTCGCTGGGCACGCCAAAAGCCTCGACCTGAAAGCCGGCCGGGTTGACCCCGGAAAAGACCTTGCGGATTGTTGAATCCTTGCCCGCCGCGTCCATTGCCTGGAACACCGTCAGCACGGCATAGCGGCCGTCGGCATAAAGCACGCGCTGCAGGTCGTGAAGTTCTTCGACCAGGTCGGCGAGTTCCTTTTTCAGCGATTTTCTCGACGGTAGGTCGTCCGCCGCGGTCGGAAAATCGGAAAGCGCGAAATTTCCGTCGAAAGGCACGAGATGTTGCCGGTACGATGCTGGTTGCAGTGCAGGCATCCGAGTCCTTGCTTGCGGCGGGGTATGTCGTGATTATGGCGCATTCGGGCGACTGGCGATTGACAGCTTCTCTTGACGGCCTGACAGGTAAAATTAGACGCTGCTGATCTGCAAGCGTGCCGTGACCGACTTTTTCCTGTTTTTCGTGCCCTGGGAATTCAGCTGGCTTGTGCAGCTGACCATCTGGGGCTCGCTGCTGCTGTACTGGAACGGCCTGCGGCTGAGCGGTTCGGACGAACTGCCGGGCTATGGACCGGTGCTGGCGTTCGTGGTCGGGATGTTGCTGATGTACCTGGTCACCCAGACACGCTTCGATTACTGGTCGCAATACATGTTCTTCGTCCACCGCGGCCAGCACCTGGTGCTGCACCACCTGGCACCGTTCCTGATCGCGCTTGCGATGCCGGCGCCGGTGCTTGCGCGCGGCCTGCCCGAGGGGGTCAAGCGCTGGTTTGCTCGTCGGACCTGGCTCAAAGCCGGCTGGGTCGGTATATACAGATTCCTGCAGCAGCCGTTCATCGCCTGCCTGCTGTTCGTCGGGCTGATCGCATTCTGGCTCACGCCAGAAATACATTTCGATGCGATGCTGAGCTCGACCCTGTACTGGGTCATGAACTGGTCGATGGCGCTGGACGGGCTGCTGTTCTGGTGGCTGATGTTCGATCGGGGCAAGCCGGGCATAACGCCCCGACTGGGTTACGGGACGCGGGTGCTGCTGCTGGCCGCGGTGATGGTGCCGCAGATCATCATCGGCGCCAGTATCACGTTTGCCGACCGGATCTGGTTCGACGTCTACGCCGTTTGCGGCCGTGCCTGGCCGGTGGCATCGATCACCGACCAGTATCTGGGTGGTCTGATTACCTGGATCCCGGCCGCGATGATGAGTGTGGTCGGCGCGCTGATCGTGCTGCGGTTCTGGATTTATTCCGATCACCGCGACAATGGCCATGACGAGCGCCGCGGCAAGCGGGGAGGTCCGACCGACACCCGAAACCCGTCTGTGGATTACGCTGATGTACGCTGAGGAACTTATGCGAGGAATGACATGAAACTGGCAAGTGCAATCGTGGCGCTGGTGGTTCTGCTGGCCGGAGCGCTCTGGTGGGTGGGGCAGATGGCGCCGGAATCGCCGATCGAGGTCGACAACGCGCGGGTGCGGCTGGTGCCGGGCGGCGGCCCGATGGCCGGCTATATGGAAATCCGCAACCATTCCGATGACGTGATTCGGCTGGTCGGCGCCGCGTCGCCGGCTTTCGGCAACGTGATGATTCACCGCACCATCCTGAGCGATGGTCGGGCCCGGATGCAGCACCAGTCCGACGGCGTCCGGATCGTGCCCGGCGACTCGGCCGTGTTCAAGCCGCGCGATCTCCACCTGATGCTGATGCAGCCGAAAGGCGCGCTCGAAGTCGGCGATCAGGTCGAAATTGTGCTGCGCTTCGAGGGTATAGCCCCGGCGGAATGGCCGGTGGCGTTCACGGTCGTACCGGTGACGTTGGAGTGAGCCTGGCGGTCACCCCCGGCCGTATCATCGCGACAATCGCGCTGGTCCTGCTTGCAGCCGGCTGCGACGACGAGGGCTGGCACGGCAAGAACATCACGGGCCTGATGCCTGAACTCGAGTTCAGGCTCACCGACGAAAACGGCAATCGCGTGAGCGAGGATGTTTTCGCCGGCCGGCCCGTCGCCATGTATTTCGGCTTCACTCATTGCCCGGATATCTGTCCCACAACACTGGCGCGGCTTGCGGCCGCTACCCGGCGATTGCCCGAGCCGATAAGCCAGGACCTGCAGCTGGCTTTCGTCAGCG
>Ga0209947_1000275_pt1 | contig 31702 bp, 25 predicted proteins | sample SalPonR2_B_D2_MG_FD_185706 | JGI IMG/M metagenome (GOLD analysis project Ga0209947, IMG submission 185706) | Salt pond soil microbial communities from South San Francisco under conditions of wetland restoration - Salt Pond MetaG R2_B_D2_MG... ...
GTCATGCCGATCTGATCGAAGCCGCTTCACAGCGAATTCGATTAAAAAAAGCCCCGTCTTCTGGCGGGGCTTTTTCGTTTCCTCTGCTACGGTGAACCCAGGCACCGCGTCTGGGGAGTCAGGCGTCTCGTTTCCAGCTGAACACGCGCTCGCCGTTTGTCTTGCCGGTTGCATCGAAGGTGCGCTCGGCCATGGTGATGGTGGGTCCCAGCACCAGCGCGCTGGACGAGCGGGTACCGTAGCGTTCGCTGACGATGAACGGGGCCGAGAGCATGACCTCGAGCTCCCGTCCGACGCCGGTATCGGGAAGTTCGTGGTCGGGTGCCGGCTGGCGGTCGTCGAGCAGGTCGAGCAGGCCATCGATCTTGCCCGTCCCTGTCTCCAACCAGCCTTCCATCCGCCGCACGGCGCGTATCGATTTCGGCCAGGGCGTGTCGAGCAGGTGGTTCGACAACGCGTGAACGCCCGGCGACACCGGCGCCGGCTCGGCGTGGGTCCCGACGATCCACAACGCCCCGGTATCGCCGAAGACCAGGTTGAACGGGCCCCATTGTCCCGTGTCTGCGTACAAGCGATCGGCGAATTCGTCGATCGGCCCTTCCCATTCCAACCACGCCGGCGGGAGTTCACCGCGCGAGCGAGTGCCGGAGGCCGCCTCGGGATCGCGGAAATTGGTAATCGCGGCGAAGCGCCCCTTGTGCCCGACGGCCATCCAGGTGCCGCCGGCCTGCTCGTCGCGGCCGGCCAGCGGCCCGGCCGGCCAGTCCCGCCAGCCGAGCGCGCTTGTCGGTCGAGCATGAAACTCGTCGCGGTTGGCCGCCATGACCAGCGGTTGCTCCGCGCCCGGTTGCCAGTGGAAAGCGATCAGACACATTGGTTATGCGTACAGGCATGAGCGAGTTCCGAGTGTAACCGGCGGCGATTGTTCATGTTTCGCACGCTTGAGAATCGAAAGCTGTTTCGCCACCGGCAATCAGCAAGCAACCTTGCGAATGCCACCCCGATTCGGTGTACGCTGTACCCATCACCCGGAGGTGGCAAAGCATGGCGAGCAACATCGAACGTTACGCGGCTTGGCCGAGTGCCATTTCGATAGCGATTGCGCTGGTGGTCTCCAGCCTTTTCATCAGTTACGCCATTGGTGAGTTCGGCAGCCCGGACCGCTTCGTCGAAGTCAAGGGACTGGCCGAACGCGAGGTGCCGGCCGACCTCGCGATCTGGCCGATCGGTTACAGCCTGACCGGCGCCGATCTCGAAGAGTTGCGGCAGCGACTCGACCGGGCCGACGAATCGGTGATCGCGTTCCTCAAGCTCAACGGTTTCACCGACGACGAAATCACGCGCAGCCCGCCGCGCGTGACCGATCGCTGGCTCAACAGCTATGACAACCAGCGCCCGACCGAACGCTATGCGGCCGAACGCACGCTGACGCTGCGCACGGTCCAGGTCGAATCGGCACGGGCGGCGATGAGCGACGCGGCCGAATTGATCAGCCAGGGCGTCCCGCTGACCCCCAACTGGGGCTCGGCCGCCGAATTCCTGTTTACCGCGCTGGATGAAATCAAACCCGGGATGATCGCCGACGCCACTGCCGACGCCCGGCGCGCGGCCAACCAGTTTGCCGAGGACTCCGGCAGCCGAGTCGGCGCGATCCGGACCGCGCGCCAGGGCTATTTCACGATCACCGAGCGCGACCCGAGTTCACCGCACGTCAAGCTCGTTCGGGTGGTCACAACGATCGACTACGACCTAGAGGGCCGTTCACGGGTCGACTGATATCCTTGAGTTTCCGCGACTGGAGTTGACATGACCGGTTTGCAAAAAGCCACGTCGAGCCGCCTCCTTGCAGCTTTGCTGTGCACGGTAATGGCGGCCCTGGCGACGGGTGCATTCGCACAGGCGCCGGAGGGTGCCGGCAAGGTTTATGTGCTGACCGTGGACGATGCGATCGGCCCGGCTACCCGCGACTACATCGTGCGCGGGATCGAGCGGGCCGAGACCGAACAGGCCGAACTGGTGGTGCTGAAGCTCAACACGCCCGGCGGACTCGACGCGTCCATGCGCGACATCATTCGCAAGATTCTGGCCTCGAAAGTGCCGGTGGCCACCTGGGTCGCGCCGCCAGGCTCGCGCGCGGCCAGCGCCGGTACCTACATGCTCTATGCCAGTCACGTCGCGGCAATGGCCCCGTCGACCAACCTGGGCGCGGCCACGCCGGTACAGATCGGCGGGGGCGGCGGCGGTGACCGGCAGCCCGCCACGCCGATCGAACGGGCCCGGGAAGCTCTCGAAGACGAATCCGGCGGCGAGTCACCCGAGTCGTCGACAGCATCGTCGGAGGAAACCGGCACGTCGGAGGAAACGACGGCTGCGGAATCGACCGAGCCCCCGGAGCCGGTCGCCGGAGATGCTTCTTCACGCAAAGCGATCAACGACGCGGTCGCCTATATCAAGGGTCTGGCCAATCGCCACGGCCGAAACGCCGAATGGGCCGAGCGCGCCGTGCGCGAGGCCGTCAGCCTGACCGCGGCCGAAGCGCTGGAGCGCAACGTCATCGACGTCGTCGCCGAGCACCTGCCGGAATTGCTGGAGGCCATCGACGGACGCGAGGTGCGCATGGACGAAGGCACGCGGACGCTGGCGACCGCGGATCTCCAGGCGACGGAAATCGAGGCCGACTGGCGAACCGAGCTTCTGGCCATCATCACCAATCCAACCCTGGCCTACATCCTGTTGATGGTCGGCATCTACGGCCTGATACTCGAAGGCTACAACCCGGGCGCCCTGGTCCCCGGCGTGATCGGCGGCATCTGCCTGCTTCTGGCCTTGTACGCATTTCAGATCCTGCCGGTCAACTACGCCGGACTCGCGCTGATGGCGCTGGGCCTGGCGCTGATCGCCGTCGAGTTGTTCGTGCCCTCGTTCGGCATCCTGGGCATCGGCGGCATCGTCGCGGTGACGTTCGGCTCCGTGATCCTGTTCGATTCGGGCGTGCCCGGGCTGGAAATGAATACCGGGCTGGTCGCCGGCATGGGCTTCGGCTCTGCCCTGATCTTCGGTGCGATCGTGTGGCTGGCCGCGCGCTCGGTTCGCAAGCCCCGGCTGGGCGGACGCGAGGCGCTGACGGGTGAGCAGGCCGAGGCCATCTCGGACTTCAGCGACGGCCAGGGCCGGGTGCATCTGCAGGGCGAGGACTGGCGCGCAAGGTCCAGCCACACGATCGCGCGCGGCGACAAGGTCAGAGTCATCGATATGGAAGAAGAGGGATTCGTCCTTGACGTCGAGCCGATCGACCGGTCCGACGAATCCACCAGGTAGCTTCGAACACCGAAAAAAGGAGTTCTGCAATGAACGTCGACTTTTTGTATTTCGTGACCACTATTGTGGTGGTGCTGGTCTTGCTGCTGGCCAACACAATCAAGATCCTGCGCGAGTACGAGCGCGGCGTGATTTTCACGCTGGGCCGTTTCGACAAGGTCAAGGGCCCGGGACTGATCATCGTGATCCCGTTCATCCAGCAGATGGTGCGCGTCGATCTGCGCGTGATCGTCATGGATGTGCCCACCCAGGACGTGATTTCCTACGACAACGTCTCGGTCAAGGTCAACGCGGTCGTCTACTACCGGGTCGTCGATCCGGAAAAGGCCACAATCAACGTCGAGCGCTTCATGGACGCAACCAACCAGCTGGCGCAGACCACATTGAGGTCGGTGCTGGGCAAGCACGAGCTCGACGAAATGCTGGCCGAGCGCGACAAGCTCAACGAAGACATTCAGGAGATTCTCGACCGCCAGACCGATGCCTGGGGCGTGAAGGTCAACAACGTCGAGATCAAGCACGTCGATCTCGACGAATCGATGATCCGGTCGATCGCCAAGCAGGCCGAAGCCGAACGCCAGCGACGCGCAAAGGTGATCCACGCCGAAGGCGAGCAGCAGGCGGCGCAAAAGCTCGTCGAGGCGGCCGAAAAGCTCGCCGAGAGCCCCAACGCCATCCAGCTGCGCTACTTGCAGACGCTGTCGGAAATCGCCGGCGAGCAGAATTCGACCATCGTGTTCCCGGTGCCCATAGACACGCTCAAGTCACTGATGGGCGGCAAGGACTGACGCGGCTTCGAATGGCTTCAGAAACGGGCAGACTTCAAGATCAAAGTCAAAAGCTGACAACCACGAAGGACACGAAGAGCACGAAGAGCACGAAGAAAGAATAAGCGCTCCGGTTCACGCTCTGGACCGGCGCGTAGACGCTTCAGTCAGGCTCCTTGGCTTCTTTCAGATTTTTCTTCGTGTCCTTCGTGTCCTTCGTGGTAAATGCATTTGACCTCTGTGTTTACAGAAGCCGTCGTGAATTTGCCGTTTCGAGACTCATTCACTCGAGCAGGTACGTCTCCAGAAACAGCACCGTGGCTTCGCTGAACAGGTCGCGGTTTTCCTTCCTGCGATAACCGTGGCCTTCGTTGAGCGCGTTCATGTACCAGACCGGCGTACCCTGCTCCCTGAGCGCCACCACCATCTGTTCGGCCTCGGTCACCGGCACCCTGGGATCGTTCTGGCCCTGGACGACGAACATTGGCACGTCGATCTCCTGCACGTTGTTCAGCGGACTGATCTTCTGCAGGTGGGCGCGCATTTCGGGGTCACGTTCGTCGCCGTATTCGGGCCGCCTTAGATCGCGCCGATAATCCTGGGTGTTCTCGAGGAAGGTCACGAAGTTGCTGATGCCGACGATGTCGACGGCCGCCTGCAGCCGCTCGCTGTAGTGAACGCTGCTGGCAAGCACCATGTAGCCGCCGTAACTGCCACCGTAAACCGCGACGCGATCCGCGTCGAGATCGGGCTGTTCGACGATCCAGTCGAGCAACGCGCCGATGTCGCGCACCGAATCCTCGCGGCGAAAACCGTTGTCCAGCTGCAGGTAGGTCTTGCCGTAGCCCGACGAGCCCCGGACGTTGGGCACGACCACGGCGGCACCCAGCCGATCGATCCATAGCTGGTAGGTGGAGCTGAAGGTCGGGCGCGACTGGCCTTCGGGTCCGCCGTGGATCGAGATGATCACCGGGTGCGGGCCCGGTCCTTCCGGACGGTAGATGAACGCCGGAATCTTTCGCTGCTCGTCGCCGACCTTGTCGAAGGTGGGGAATTCGACCAGTTTCGGCATGACGAAACCTTCCGGGTCGAGCCCGCCGACCTCGCTGAAGGTCCAGCGGGCCAACTCGCCGCTGTCCCAGTCCATCACGTGCACGTCGCTGGGCGATCGCGCGTTGTTGACAACCATGCCGAGCCGACTGTCGTCGGGGCTGAACTCCGCGCCGCCGATCACGCCCTGGGGAAGCTGATCGATGGCAACGTAGCTGCCCTCGGCCGGATCGAACCTGTACATCCGGGTGATGCCGCCCTCGTTGGTGGCGAATACGCCCGCATCGCGCGCATGATTGAGCGTCAACCCCTCGACCGACCAGTCGATGTCGCCGGTGACGATCTGCGGGCCGGCGTCGCTTCCGAGCTCGAGGTAAGCCAGCTTGTTGAATTCGCTGCCGGTGTCGGTGCCGAAGTAGACGCCGCGACCGTCGGCCGAGAAGGCGTAGGCCAGGTTGCGGGCCGGATTCTCCTCACTGCCGGAGATGCGTTCGGAATCGCCGCTTTCAAGATCGACCACGTGAATCCGGGAGTCGTTGATGCTGATGTACTGCTGCACCAGCAGCCGGTCGGTGCCGGGCGCGAAATCCACCGGTCCCCACCAGCTTCCGTCGGGCGCTTCCAGAACCAGTTTCGGCGTCATTCCGGATTCCATGTCGAACATCCAGACATCGTTGGAGCGACCGTTGCGCCGGGTCGACTGGAACGCCAGGTAACGCCCGTCGTCGGACCATTGCAGGGCGCCGTTGCGCGACTCGCCGTCACTGATCATGCGATGGCTGCCGTCGGCCGGGTCGAACAGGTAGATCTGGGAGAACTCGCTGCCGCCTTCGTCCATCGTGAATGCGATCGTCGCGTGGCCCGGCCGACGCGCGACCTGTCCGATGGGCTCATCGAACCAGGTCAGCTGCCGGCGCATGCCGCCCGGCGCGTCGACGCGATGAAGTTGGCTGACCTCGGCGAAGCGCGTCTCGATGAAGATCGATTCGCCGTCGACGCTCCAAGCGGCAAATCCCGCCGAGCGCACGTTCTGGTAGCGCTCGAGGGCCTGTCCAATTTCGGCAGGAATCTCGGGCACGTCCTCGAGCACGACGTTGCCGGAATTGGCGGTGCGACGGTCGACGTCCTGCGCCGACGTCGGCTGAACCGCGAGCACCTGCAGGGCGGCCAGCGCAACAAGCGGCGCCAGCCATCGGATAGCGTTTTTCATGTCGGTTCTCCGTATGCTGTTTACTGTCTGGTCATCTCTTTCGAACGGCGGAGTCTTGCATGCCGCTGTCGCGCCGGGCGTGACGCCGTGGCCGGCGCCGCACCGCTCAGGGGGCAATCACGATTCCACCCAGCGACTTTCGCCCGAACAGCGCCTCGAACGCCTCTCCAGCCCGGTCCAGCGAATGGATACTGGTCGGCGCCGGATCGATCTTTCCGGTCAGGGTCCATTCGACCAGTGTTCGTATCACAGGCGGCACTACCGACGGGTCGGCCATCACCGACCCGCCCCAGTTGACCCCGTGGATGGAACAGCGCTTGAGCAGCGGCAGGTTGAGCGGAATCTTCGCGATCCCGGTCACGAAACCGACCACCAGGTAGCGTCCGCCCGGCGCCAGCAGCCTCAGCGCAGATTCGGCCAGCGCGCCGCCGACGGGGTCGTACACAACATTCACGCCCTTGCCGCCGGTCGCCTTCTTGACCTTGTCCCGCCAACCGTCGGACGTATAGTCGACGACCACATCGGCGCCGTGAGCACGACAGTGCTCGCGCTTGGCCTCGGTGGACGCTGCGGCAACGACCGTGGCGCCCAGCGCCTTCGCACACTCGATCGCCGTGGTGCCGGTACTGCCCGCCGCGCCCAGCACGAGCACGGTTTCGCCGGCTTGGAGCGCGCCGATCTCGCGCAGGCCGTACAGGCTGGTGGCCCACGAAATGAAAAAATTTGCCGCGGCGCGTAGATCGATCGCCGGCGGCAGCGGCGCACACGAGGCCGCCGGCAGGATAACCTGCTCGGCCATGCCGCCGTGCAGAGCGAAGGCGGCGACGGGGCTGCCGGGCTGAAGGTGCTCGACGCCCGCGCCCACCGATTCCACGGTGCCTGAAAGCGAGCTTCCCGGTATGAACGGCAAGTCGGGTTTGATCTGGTAGTCGCCGCGAATCAGCAGGCCGTCGAAGTACCCGACCCCGATACCTGCGACGTCGATGCGCACCTGGCCCTTTCCGGGCGGGCCCGGATCTTCGACCTGGTGGACCTGGATCGCGGCGGGATCGCCGAATTCGTGAATCTGGATGGCGCGCATGGCGGTCTCTTTGGAACAGGCAACAGACGTCGATTATGAGGGATGCGCGACAGAAAAACGCCGCCCGGGAGACCGGGCGGCGTTGCGGGAGTGCGGCCGAAGCCGCGGGAGATCAGGCGCGGGTGGCCGCCTCGGCCGTGGCCGCTCCGACCGGCGCGCTTTCGACGCGCCCGCCGCGCCACAGTCGGAACACGAACAGGGCGAGCAAACCACCGCCGGCGGCGAAGATAATGTCGCCGGGCACGCGCAGCCAGACCATGGTTTCCATCCAGGACGAATGGATTACCTCGGCCGAGCGCGCGTACCACAGGCCCTCGGTAATCGACCAGTAGGCCTGGTAGACGCCGGCCGGCAGGAGTGAGCCGAACACCATAGCCGCCAGCCCGATGTTGAGCATCCAGAAGGTCGGCATCAGCAGGCGACTGTTCCACGCCGAATCACGGGTCAGGCCCCTGAGGCCGAACAGCAGCAGACCGATGCCCAGCATGCCGTAGACGCCGAACAGCGCCGCGTGGCCATGCGCCGGGGTGGTGTTCAGAGCCTGAATGTAATAAAGCGAGATCGGCGGATTGATCAGGAAGCCGAGCAGGCCCGCGCCGACCAGATTCCAGAACGCCACGGCGACGAAGAACATGATGGGCCACTTGTAGCGCTGTACCCAGGGGGCGGCCTTGCGCATCTGGAAGTTCTCGAAGGCTTCGAAGCCGATCAGCACCAGCGGCACCACTTCGAGCGCTGAAAATACCGCCCCGACTGCGATCACCGAAGTGGGCGTGCCGGCGAAGTACAGATGGTGCAACGTCCCCAGGATGCCGCCGAACAGGAAGATGATGGTGGCAAACAGGGTTGCGTTGGTCGCCAGACGCGCCCGAACAAGGCCCATGCGGGTGAACAACAGTGCCACGACCGCGGTGGCGAAGACCTCGAAGAAGCCTTCCACCCACAGGTGGACCACCCACCAGCGCCAGTACGTGACCATTGACAGGTGGGTGTGCTTGCCCCAGGTCAGGCCGGCGGCGTAGAACAGGCCGATCGCGATGGTCGAAAGGAAAAGGATGGTGATCAGCGCGCGATTTTCGGACGGTTTCTTCAGCGCCGGCCAAAGCGAGGTCCCCACAAGTGCCAGCCAGATCATCAGTCCCGCGAACAGCAATATCTGCCAGAAGCGTCCCAGGTCGACGTATTCCCAGCCCTGGTGGCCGAGCCAGAAGTTGGTGTCCAGATCGAAACGCTGCATGACGCCGAACCATTCGCCGGCCATGGAACCGACCACGACGATCAGCAGCGCAACGTAAAGAACGTTGACGCCCAGCTTCTGGAATTTTGGCTCATGGCCCGAGATTGCTGGCGCCACGTAAAGGCCGGTGGCCAGCCAGGCCGTGGCGATCCAGAACACGCCCAACTGGGTATGCCACGTGCGCGCGACCGAGTACGGCAGCCACTCGGAAAGATTGAAACCGTAAAAACCATGACCTTCGACCGCATAGTGGGCGGTAATCATGCCCATCAGCATCTGCGCGATGAACAGCGCAACCACGGTGTAGAAGTACTTGGCGACCGCTCGTTGCGAAGGCGTCGGATTAGACGACAGCAGCGGGTCGGACTTGGGCGGCGTCGGCAGTTCACCTTCGTGCTTGGTGGCGACGTAATACCAGCACAGGGCGCCGATGCCGGCCAGCAGCAGGATGATCGAGGCCATGGACCACATCGCGGTGCCGGTCGTCGGGCTGTTGCCCACCAGCGGTTCGTGCGGCCAGTTGCTGGTATAGGTGATGTCGCTGTCCGGGCGCTCGGTGGTGGCCGCCCAGGCGGCCCAGTGGAAAAATGCCGGCATCAACTCGCGATGCTCTGCCGAGGTGATCGCATCGTTGGCGATCGCATATTGCTCGCGCAGTGATTCAAGCTCGGCACCGTTGCCGAACAGATCGCGGTAGTGGCCGTGCACCTGCGAAATGGCCTCGGCCCGCTCATTGGAGACAACGATATTACCGGTCCGTGGATCGTAGGTATTGGTCCGCATCTCGCCGACCAGTCTGGCCTTGAGCCCGGCCTGGACTTCGGGCTCGAGTTGGTCGAATGCGGCCCCGTATTCCCGTTGCGACCAGATATCGAGCAACGCCACGGCCTCGCGATGCAGCCAGTCGGCCGACCAGTCGGGCGCGACGTAGGCGCCGTGACCCCAGACCGAGCCGACCTGCTGACCGCCCAGCGTCTGCCAGACCTGGCGCCCGCGCTGGATATCGTCGCGCGTATAGATGACATCACCGTTCTGGCTGACCACGGTCTCGGGTATCGGCGGCATTTCGCGATAAATCTCGGAACCGATCAGCAACAGCGCGCCGAACGAAACGACGAACATCACTCCCAGAATCCACCACAGGCGTCGCGTCGGATTCATGATTCTTCTCCTTTTAGAACTCTTGATGATCGAAGGCCTCTCAGGGCCTGGTCGCCGCTCATCGACGACTTAAGATGCATTCTACCTACTTTTTATTTGAATGTGTATAATATATGCATCTTATATTTCACGAGTCCTCTGGCATGATTGCAACCAGCATGAAACCTCGTCCCTCATCGACGCTTCTTTACAGGGTGCTGGCAATATCGGCGCTGGGCGCCGGTGCGCTGGGTCTGCTGTTGCCGCTGCTGCCCACCACGCCGTTCATCCTGGTCGCGCTCTGGGCGTCCGCCCGCGGCGCGCCTGAATGGCACGAGCGGATTCGGACGCATCCACGGCTCGGCCCATCGGTGCAGGCCTGGCAGGCGCAGCGCGCGGTCTCGGCCAGATCCAAGTGGCTGGCCTGTTCCATGATGGGCGCCAGCTGGCTCGGAATGTGGTTCAGCGGCGTGCGACCGGCCATACTGATCGCACTGGCGATCCTGTTCACCACGGTCTGCGCGTACCTGGTATCCCGCCCCGAGCCGTCGGAACTGGAGCCATGAACGCCCTGCGCACCGTGTTCGCCGCCGGTTTCCGGCCGTTCTTCGCCGCGTGCGCGTTGTATGCCGTGATTTTGATGACCGGCTGGATCGGCGTCTTCACCTTCGGCTGGCACGTGGCGGGCTCGCAACCGGTCAACTGGCACGCCCACGAGATGATTCACGGCGTCGTCGCCGCCGCGATCGCCGGTTTCCTGCTGACCGCGGTGCCCAAGTGGACCGGGACGCGCCCGGTGGACGGCATCGGCCTGCTGACCCTGTGGCTGCTGTGGGTGGCGGGCAGAGTCGGCTTCTGGGTCGCCGATACCGGGGGCACCGGCATGGCCGCCCGGGTCGTCGAGGGGATCGACCTGCTGTTTCTCCCGGCGCTGGCGTGTGCCGTGGCCTGGCCCATCCTGAAGACCGGCAACCGGCGCAACCTGTTGATCGTGCTGGTGCTGGCCGCACTTTTTGCGTCCAACCTGATGCAGGGATTCGTCCCGCTGGCGCAGCGGGCCAACATCCTGGCGCTGGACCTGGTGCTGTTGCTGATGGTCGTCATCGGCGGGCGGATCGGGCCGGCCTTCACCCGCAACTGGCTGGCCGGCAAGGGCCTGAATGCCGAAGCCGTCCAGGTACACCCGTGGCTCGACCGCCTGACGCTCGCGCTGGTCGTGTTGCTGGCACTTGCATCATTGCTTGCCTTGCCACCGAAGATTGTCGGCACCATCGCACTGGCCGCCGCCCTGGCCAACCTGGCGCGCCTGGTCGAATGGCAGGGCTGGCGCGCCTGGCGCGATCCGCTGGTCTGGGTGCTGCACCTGGGATATGCCTGGATCGTCATCGCACTGCTGCTGCGCGGAATGGCCGGACATACCTTCGCGTTGCCGTGGAACGCCTGGATACACGCGCTGGGCGTCGGCGCCATGGGCACGCTGATCCTCGGCGTCATGTCGCGCGCAACGCTCGGCCATACCGGCCATGAACTGCGGCTGCCGGCAGGCGGCTGGCTGATGTTCGGATTGATGACGGTCGCGGCGGTGGCACGCACCGGGAACGCGATTGGCTGGTTCGATCACAACATGTCGCTCACCCTGGCCGGTCTGGCCTGGATCGCGGCCTTCGCGTTGTTCGGTTTGCTATTCTTCCCCAAATTGATGCGCCCGCGCACCGACGGCCGGCCCGGATGACGGACCAGCCCAACCCGAGGATCTGCAGTTGCGACTGACCCAGTACACCGACTTCTCGATCCGCGTCCTGATCTACCTGGGGGTGCACCCCGACCGGCGCTGCACCATCCAGGAGATCGCCGAGAGCTACGGCATCTCGCGAAACCACCTGATGAAAGTGGTCCAACAGCTTGCAAGCGCCGGTTTCATCGTGTCAGCACGTGGAAGCGGCGGGGGATTGACGCTGCCGCGCGCACCCGATCAGATCAACCTGGCCGATGTGATCGCCGAAATGGAGCCGGATTTCGCGATGGTCGAATGCTTCCGCGAAAACAACCGGTGCGTGATCACCCCAGCCTGCCGCCTGCCGGCTATGCTCGCCGGCGCCACGCGCGCATACCTGGACGTGTTGCGCGGCTACACGCTGGCCGACCTGCTGCAGCCGGCCGACACCAAGGAACTCGAGGTTCTGCTCGAGTCGAGCTGATTCGACCCGTCACCCCGCTGGCGCGAGCCGACTCAGGTCGTGGGTAAAAGCCCCGAGGTCACCAGCACGAGTGTTGCCGACGACACCAGCAGCCACAGCAGCGCCGCGTGCGCCAGCGGCCGCCATCCCAGCGAACGAAAAAGCGACACGCCAAGCCCACTGCCGATCAGGAACAGCGCAAGCACCAGTCCCTGACGCGCCATCCGGGCAATCAAGTCGAACTGGCCCTCCAGTGTCGGCAGCATTGTTCTAAACGCTGCAGCGATCACGAACAGCAGGATGAACAACGGCCACTCGATCCGGGCACGTTTACCGTCCGCGGACGTAGCGGCGCGCCCGGCCAGGACCATGAAGACCAGCACCAGCGGCACGATCCACAGCGCCCGTGCCAGCTTGAGAATGGTCGCCTCGGCCAGCGCCTGGTCGCCATAGCTGGTCGCCGCACCCACCACCGAACTGGTGTCGTGAATCGCGATCGCCGCCCAGGTAGCGAACTCGGACTGGCTCAGTTCCATCGCCCCGCCGATCCAGGGAAAGGCATACAGGGCAACCGCGTTGAGTACGAAAACGCAGGCCAGCGACATGGAAATGGCCTCCGGCCGCGCGCCGATCACCGGCGCGACGGCGGCGATTGCACTGCCGCCGCAGATCGCGGTGCCGGCCGAAATCAGTCCGCCGCAGTGCCTGTCCAGCGAAAACGCGCGGGCCAGCAGCAGCCCGCCGACGAGAATGCCGGCCGCACCAAGCCCGGTCACCCAGAGACCGGTCGTGCCGGCGGATATCACCGTGGCCAGTGGCAAGCCGAAGCCAAGCCCCACCATGCAGGATTTGAGCAGCAACCCGGAAATATTGCCGACCTGGACGGCAAACGGATTTCCCAGCAGCAGCGCAAAAGCGATCCCGGCGGCCAGCGCAGTGGGCGCGTTGATACCGGGCCATAGACATGCCGCGCATGCGGTGAGGAACAGAAGCGACTTCAATTGCGGCAAATCGAAACCCGGGACATTGAACCAGTCGATGAGTATCGCCGGAAAGAGCGCGCGCGTCAGGGGCGCGTATCGCGCGTGATCTCTCGCGGGCGTTCAGGGCTGAAACAGATTTGCCGGACCAGCGTCTGGCGTTCAGCCTGGATTCACCATCGACCGTTCAGGATTGCTATTCTAGGAGCCTGTCGGATTTAACGCTGATCTACTGCGGAAAAGCCGGGTTGGGCCAGATTCTCCGCTCTTTTTCGTTAAATAGGCCTACTATTCGCCTCAAAAGATCGAAGAATCTGGCTCCAACCGGACTTTCCCTCGCTACGATCGGTTAAATCCGACAGGCTCCTGGAAACGCAAATTGGCCCCCGAATGGAGATCACGATGCGCCACCTCGCCTGCACGGCCTTGCTACTGGCTTTTGCCCTGGCAAATGCCCAGACTCTGGACTGCTACTCCTCGGAACGGTTCGGAACCGAATTGCTCAAGGTCGGGGACGCCGAACGCGCGGTGATCGAGAAGGCGCCCGATCGCGAAGTTCAGCTCGAAACCATCTTCGGGGGCGCTGCCGGCTACCGCTACGATTTCTACAAGCGCAACCGCACGGTTCAGGTCTACGTTCGCCACGGCATCATCGTGCGAATCTGCCGCGTGCCGGACTGAGACCACCACGCTGCCTGGCCATGCCGACAATCTTTTGAAAACTCAAAAAAGAACGGCGGCGTGAGACACGCCGCCGTTCGGTTTTCCCGGGTCGCATGATTTTCCGGCAACCCGTTTCAGACGTATGATCGGCCGATCAGAGGTCGAACCGGTCGAGCGTCATCACCTTGGTCCATGCATCGACGAAGTCTTGAACGAATTTTTCGTCGCCGTCGTCTGCAGCATAGACCTCGGCGACGGCACGCAGCTCCGCATTTGAGCCGAAGATCAGATCGACCGTCGTCGCGGACCACTTCGTATCGCCGGATGCGCGATCATGACCTTCATAAACGCCGGCTTCCTCATCGGACCGCGACCATTCCGTAGCCATGCTCAGCAGGTTGACGAAATAGTCGTTGGTCAGCGTACCCGGGCGGTCGGTAAATACGCCGTGATCGGCACCGTGGGCGTTCGCGTCGAGTGCACGCATCCCGCCGACCAGAACGGTCATTTCGGGCACATTTAGCGTCAACAGATTCGCCCGATCGACCAGTGCCTCGGATGGAGAGAGGTCGCTGCTTTCACTGTAGTAATTACGGAAGCCGTCTGCCGTCGGCTCAAGCGGCTCGAACGACTCGACATCGGTCATTTCCTGCGTGGCGTCGGTCCGGCCCGGAGCGAACGGAACTTCAACTTCATGTCCGGCGTCGGCTGCAGCCTTTTCGATCGCCGCGGCACCACCCAGCACGATTGTATCGGCCAGGGAAACGCGCTTGGTGCCCGACTGGGCATCGTTGAAATCCTGCCGGATACCGTCAAGCGTATCGAGGACTCTGGTCAGCTCGTCGGGATTGTTGACTTCCCAGTTGTTTTGCGGCTCAAGCCGAATGCGCGCGCCGTTGGCGCCACCGCGCATGTCGGTGCCCCGGTAAGCGGCCGCCGAGGCCCATGCGGTCCGAACGAGTTCCGGCACGCTCAGATCCGAATCGAGAATTGCGGATTTGAGTTGCTCGATGTCCTGTCCATCGATCAGCTCATGATCGACTTCGGGCACGGGATCCTGCCACAGCAGATTCTCTTCAGGCACCTCGCTGCCGACATAACGGGCACGCGGCCCCATGTCGCGGTGCGTCAGCTTGAACCAGGCGCGCGCGAACGCATCCTCGAATTCCTTGGGGTTTTCCAGGAAGCGCTTCGAGATTTCGCGGTAAGCCGGGTCTTCCTTCAGCGAAAGGTCGGTGGTGAACATCATGGGCGCATGCCTTCTGCCCTCGACATGGGCATCGGGCACCGTATTCGCTGCGGCGCCATCCTTCGGCTGCCACTGGATTGCCCCGGCCGGACTGCGGGTCTGCTCCCATTCGTGGTTGAACAGATTTTGCAAATACATCATCGTCCACTGTGTCGGGGCGGCGGTCCATGCGCCTTCCAGTCCGGCGCCGGTGGTGTCTTCGGCATTGCCCTTGCCGCAATTGTTCTTCCAGCCCAGGCCTTGCCGTTCGATATCGGCGGCTGCCGGTTCCTCTTCAAGACACTCGGAGGGATCGTGAGCGCCATGGGTCTTGCCGAAGGTGTGGCCGCCGGCGATCAGCGCCACGGTTTCTTCGTCGTTCATGGCCATGCGGCCGAAACTCAGTCGAATCTGTTTGGCCGCCGCAATCGGGTCCGGGTTGCCGCCAGGGCCTACCGGATTGACATAGATCAGGCCCATCTGCGTGGCGGCCAGCGGATTCTCGAGGTTGCCCTCCTCATCGTAGCGTTCGCGGCCCATCATGTCGGCTTCCGGGCCCCAGTAGACCAGATCCGGTTCCCAGTCATCTGCCCGGCCGCCGGCGAAGCCGAAGGTATTGAAACCCATGTCTTCCATCGCGACGGTTCCGGCCAGGACCATCAGGTCGGCCCAGGAAATATTGCGACCGTACTTCTGCTTGATCGGCCACAGCAGACGGCGCGCCTTGTCCAGATTGACGTTGTCCGGCCAGCTGTTCAGCGGATCGAAGCGCTGCTGGCCGCCGCCGGCCCCGCCCCGACCGTCGGAGGTACGGTACGTGCCCGCGCTGTGCCACGCCATCCGGATGAAGAACGGTCCGTAGTGCCCATAGTCCGCCGGCCACCAGTCCTGGGACGTCTTCATCGTTTCCTTGAGATCGGCCTTGACGGCCTCGAGGTCCAGGCTGGCGAAGGCCTCGCTGTAATCGAAGTCCGCGCCGTAGGGATTGGACTCCGGCGAGTGCGAGCGAAGCGGGGAAAGATCAAGCTGTTCAGGCCACCAGAACTGGTTGTCCTTGGCCTGGGCCTGAGAGTCCTGCGCCGCTGCATCGTTCGAAAGCACCAGCGGCGCCATCGTGACCAACAGAGCGGCTACGACAAGTAACGCTTGTTTACGCATGGAAATTTTCCTCTTGTGTGAGAACCAGATTGTTCTATGATCATTAAACAGCATGAGAACCAAAGTTTCAATCGATCTTCCCTATGGTGACGATTGACGAAATGGATTCGCCATCAAATTCGACACCAGTTTATATTAGATTATCCCGATATCCTGGCCGAGTTGTTCAGAGCAGGATGTTTTCCAACCGAGTCTTGCGCAGGCGCAGGCGACGCTGCGTTGAGGAATCTCGACCGAGCAAAATGCCGCAGATGCCGTGGCTGGCGAGGCCGCAGCAGGCTCGGCCGTGAATCCGGCGGGCTCCCGATCGCTTCAAATAAAAAAACCCCGCTCAAGGCGGGGCTTTCATATTTGGCGCGCCCGGAAGGATAGATTCAGGCCTGCGGCCTTCACCCCTGCGGGGCGCACTGCGTGCGTCCTGCGCGGCTCAGCCCGGCGTTCCCGCGCCGCGTCGTCATGAGGGGGTCGAGTGAGGCGGTGTCTCGGGGAGCGCGGACCGCAGGGCGGTGCAGACGTAGTCGTTCCTACGTCAAATCGCCTGCAGGGAGCACGCGCCGAGACACCGCCTCAATCGGCAACCGCAATAGACGCGGCGCGGGAACGCCGGGCTCTCGGCCGCTGGTCGAACCCTCCTTGTGATGGTCGGAGGTTCGAACCCTTCCGGGCGCAAAAATAAAAAAGCCCCGCCTCGCGCGGGGCTTTTCTTATTTATGGCGCGCCCGGAAGGATTCGAACCTCCGACCGCCTGGTTCGTAGCCAGGTACTCTATCCAACTGAGCTACGGGCGCGTGCAAGCCGTGTATTGTCAGCCAGCGTTTATGTTTTGTCAACCGGTTCGCGCGTTCAATGCATCCAGTCTCGGGTGGATGAGGCGGCGGTAGAGGGGCGGTATGAAGGTGATCGGCAGCATTGCCGAATAGCCCAGCGGCAGCTGCGGTGCGTCAGGCCAGCTTCTGAGTTGCGTGAACGGGCGACTCGGGAAGGCGTGATGATCCGAATGGCGTTGCAGCTGCAGCAGCATGCCGTTGCTGAGCCAGAAATCCGAATTCCAGGAATGCCGCGGCGCCGGGCGCTCGTAGCGGCCGTTTTCAAGCTGCCGGCGCTTGAGACCGTAATGCTCGACGTAGTTGATGACCTCCAGCGAACCGGCCGCCACCAGACCCTGCAACAAAAAGGCCGCCACGCCAACCCAGCCGGCGAGCAGCCATGCCACAACCGCAAAGGCAATGACCACAAGTTGCCAGCCGATCAGTTCGTTCCGTAGCGAGACAGGCGATTTTCCCATGCGCCGAAGACGCTCGGCTTCCAACCGCCAGCCGTTGATCGTGTTTCGGATCAGCGCGCGTGGCACGAATTTGTAGACGATGTCGCCGCGCTGGGCAGACGAAGGGTCGTTTTCTGTCGCCACCCAGACATGGTGGCCCCGGACGTGCTCGATCTTGAAGGTCGCATAGTTGACCGTGCTCAGCAACAAGCCGCCGATGGTCCGGTCGACGCGGCTCTTGCGATGAATGAGCTCGTGCGCGACGTTGATCGCCAGCACGCTGCCGACATACCCCAGCGAAAGAATCCACAAGATGCCGGCCCACCACGGCATGGCAGGCAATACAGCGAGCGAACCGAACACTACGGCGATCTGTACCGGCAGGCACAGCCACGGCACCAGACGGCGGTTCAGCCAGGTGTCCTGTGAATCGACCGGAGGCTGGCGGTCGCGCCCGATCAGCCAGTCGGTCAGCGGCAGCAATCCATACAGCCAGACGATGGGCAAGGCAGTCCAGAGAAAGCTGCCTGTCGTCTGGACAAGCCACCACGACAGCGGCATCAGCGCCGGCACAGTAAAAACCAGCCAGTACCCAACGGGTCGCAGGCGGACCTTGCCGGAACGTGTGCCGGGCATTGTGACAGCTGTCATCGTAAGCATCCTCGTATCGAATCGGCAAGCGATATCGGCCCGCGATCACGCCGAACGCTGCAATGCATCTGCATGGACGGCGATTTACCGACATCTCGACTGGCTGCCGATTAGGACCACAGTATAGAAGCCGGCACTACTGCGCGCAAATTCTCAAAATGCAACCGAGTCGGGCACCCATCAGGGAGTCAAGGTACATCTCCGGACGTCGGCACTGAAAAACACATGGGAATGACAATCATTAGTCTTTCACGTAACCTTGATATATCTCTTCTATCAGGACATGGTCGCTCTTCGGTCATGTTTTCCCAAAAACCCTTATTACAACAGGAGCATTCAGAAATGAACAAAGGTCGAATCGCATTGCTCGCCACTGCCATGGCGGTGCCTCTTTCATTGCAGGCCGACGATCATGCGACGCAGGGACTCGTCGATGATTCAACAATTGCAGCGCAACGCGACGTCCTTGCGCGCACGACAGCCGGAAAAGGCTTCGGTCCGCAATCGCCACGCGATATCGATTCTGCCGCAGGCAACAACCAGCGGATCTTCTCGACGGCTCCTGATTACGACCAGATGAACCTGTGCAATATTCACTTTCACAAGCACGCCGAACACAAGGGCGGGGAATTCACGACCTATGCCGGCAACGGCGACGGGCTGGGCTACGGGACCGGCTATCGCTATTCGGGAACGCTTAGCGAAAGCGAGCGGGCACCCGCCGACGGTGCCATCTGCCCGACCGAAAAAGACTCCCTGGTGCCCGGAGATACGATCGAGCTGCACTACGTTCACACCACCGCCAAGATCGAACCCGGCCCGACACTCGGTGCATGTCTAAGCGACGCGATCGGAAATCCGCAGCTGCGCGTCGAGACTCAGGTATATGTACTTGTCAACGACGCTTCGGCCCGGGATTTTGGTGAACTGACCGAACTGGGTGTGGTCGACGGTTACCACCAGGCTCTCAATATACCTGGCAATACCGGAGAACCGGTGCAATATGCCGGATCGACCACCGGCCCGGCGTACAACGAAAACGGCTCTCCGCTTCAGGTCAGCTGGAGCGTGCGGCCAGAAGTGGCCAGGGTCAACATCGACACGGTCGGCATCTGGTGCGAAGACAACATTTTCGATGAGACCGGCGCGCACGGCGTGCGCAACCTGGTCGTCAATCCCGACTTGCTCTCGGAAATCGATTCCTGATCGACCAGCCGTCCTGCCGCGGGCTCCCCGCGGCAGGACGATGATCCCGCTGTCTTGCCCTCTTCCGCAGCGAAATCCAAACCGGCAACACTTCCCCGGAGCGCCGGCCTCGGACGCCTGGAGACGCCTGCATCCTTGATCCAATCGATGCACGATGAGAATTTCACAAGGCTCCCTGTGCGGTAAACTCCGAGGCTGGAGTTTTCCGTCTGGCGTCGCTTGTTCCAATGATTCACCCCCAATCGCTTTCGGCCGCGTGGCTGGCGCGCGCGACCGATTCCGGTTCGTGGCAGCGCGGCAGCCGATATTTTCGCGACGGTCGCGCGAGTCTTGACGAGGTCGAACGCTTGCCCGACGGCGGCGTGTTGCTGAACGGCACCTGTCGGGGTTCGAAAATCGAGCCTTATCGGCAGAACATCGAAATCGAAGGCAAGGGCAACCGCATCAAGATGGACGGTGAATGCTCCTGTCCGGTCGGCTACAACTGCAAGCACGTCGTCGCGCTGGTGCTGACCTGGCAGGCGCTGGCACCCCGCGAGCCGGAGACTCGCGACGAAGTCGCAGACTGGCTTGCCGAACTGCCGGGCAATGCGGAGGCCTCGGCAGAATCGCCCGAGGCCTTGCTGTACCTGCTCGAACGCGGCCGGGAGCGGGGCAGCGGTATCGAAATCAAATTCAACATCGCCCGGCTCAAGAAGGATGGGACCTGGGGCAAGGGAAGAGCCACGCATGCATCCGCGATACACAATTCATCGCACCGGCCGGGTTACCTGCGAACGGTCGACGAGGAAATTCTGATCCTGATCCGGGCAAGCCGCCACCATGGCTGGGCACAGGAATTTGCCCCGTCGGGCGCGGCCGGCCACCTCGCGCTGATGAAGATGGCCGAATCCGGCCGCGCCTTCTGGAGCGCCGAGCGGTTCGGCCCATTCCGGCCCGGCGAGGGGCGCACGCTGGAACTGGGCTGGAACGGCGATCGAAAAAGCGGCTACAGGGTACAAATGAAAATCCAAAACGGCGGCATTCTGGTGCCGGCCGAGCCGCCCTGTTATGTCGATCCTGACGCCCTGAAAATCGGTGTCGTCGAACTGCCGCATGGCGTCGATAACAGCAAACTCGAATGGCTTGGCCGCGCGCCGACCATTCCGGCCGCCGAGGCGAATCGGCTGAGCCACACGCTTGCTATTACCGCACCCGATATCCCGACCCCGGTCGAGGTCGAGTACGAAGACATCGATAGCCGTCCAGCGGGATGGCTGGGCGTGGAATTCGATCCGGCACGTCCAGCGCGGGCGCACGCCAGTCTGAAATACAGGTACGACAACCTGATGGTGCCGCCGGACCACCCGCAAACCGAAATCGTCACCGAATCGGGCAGTCGCCTGATTCGACTTCATCGCGACCTCGACGCCGAGCGCGAACTGCGGCAGACATTGATCGACACCGGGTTGGTGCCTGCCGATAGGCAGGGCCATGAACCCGGCGACGAACACAGCTTCGGACTGGCCGGCGAGCTCGAGGGAACGGCGTTGAGAGACGCCTGGTTCGACTGGCTGCAGACCGGCACACAACGGCTACGCGATGCCGGCTGGCAGATCGAACTGATCGGCGAGCAAGATTTCAGTGTCAGCGAGTCCGACGGCATCGACGGCGAAGTCGAATCCGAAGGCAACGACTGGTTCAGCCTGCGCTTCGACCTGGACTTCGACGGCTGTACAATGCCGCTGCTGCCCCTGGTCAGCCAGTTGTTGGAAAACTACCGGCCCGGCGACCTGCCAGAAACGCTTTATCTGGATGCCGGCGAAGGCCACTATGTCAGCGTGCCGGCCGAGCAGATCGAGCCGGTGCTCAAGACCATCCTCGATCTGTTCGACCGGGTCGACGGCGATACGCTGGAACTGCCCCGGCCCGATGCGGCCCGGCTGCTGGACCTGGAAGGCATTCCGGTGCGCGGCGCGACCAGCCTGAAGAAACTGGCCCGCAGGCTGGCCGACTTCTCCGGGCTCAAGACCGTCAAGCTTCCAACCACGTTCAAGGGTCAATTGCGCGAATACCAGCAGCACGGGCTGGATTGGCTGCAGTTCCTGCGCGAGCACGGCTTCGGCGGCATCCTGGCCGACGACATGGGCCTGGGCAAGACGGTCCAGACGCTGGCCCATCTGGCGGTCGAAAAGCGCGCCGGACGGATGCTGCAGCCCAGCCTGATCGTGGCGCCGACCAGCCTGATGGGCAACTGGCGGCGCGAAGCATCGCTGTTCACGCCGAAACTGAGCGTGCTGGTACTGCACGGTCCGGACCGTGCGGCCCGCTTCGAACGCCTGGCTCAATTCGACCTGGTGCTGACGACCTATCCGCTGCTGCCGCGTGATCGCGAAGTATTGCTCGAGCAACCCTGGCACTACCTGATTCTGGACGAGGCCCAGCAGATCAAGAACCCTAAAGCCCAGGCCGCGCAGGTGGTGCGCAAACTGAACTGTCGGCACCGATTGTGCCTGACCGGCACGCCGATGGAAAACCATCTGGGGGAGCTGTGGGCCCAGTTCGATTTCCTGATGCCCGGCTTTCTTGGCGACCACAAGAGCTTCACCAGCACCTACCGCACGCCGATCGAGAAACAAGGCGATTCAGAGCGACTCGAACGCCTCAACCGGCGCACCGCGCCGTTTCTGCTGCGCCGAACCAAGGACCTCGTTGCATCAGAATTGCCGCCCAAGACCGAGCTGCTGCGCCAGGCGCAATTCGAGCCCAGACAGGCCCGGCTTTACGAAAGCGTCCGGCTCACGATGGAAAAGAAGGTCCGCGACGCAATCGGCGCGAAGGGCCTGGCCAGAAGCCATATCATCGTGCTCGAGGCCCTGTTGAAACTGCGCCAGGTCTGCTGCGATCCGCGCCTGCTGTCCAAAAGCATGCCTGGCGCTAGCGGCACACCGTCAGCCAAGTTCAACCTGCTATTCGATCTGCTGCCCGAGTTGCTGGAAGAGGGCCGCCGGGTGCTGCTGTTTTCACAGTTCACGAGCATGCTGGGCCTGATCGAGAAGGAACTGGACAAGCGCGGCATCGCTTACGCCAAGCTGACCGGCCAGACCCGCAAGCGCGACGAGGCCATCCAGCGCTTTCGCGACGGCGAAGTCGCCCTGTTCCTGGTCAGCCTCAAGGCCGGCGGCGTGGGGCTGAACCTGGTCGAGGCCGACACTGTCATCCACTACGACCCGTGGTGGAATCCGGCCGTCGAACACCAGGCCACCGATCGCGCCCACAGAATCGGCCAGGACAAGCCGGTATTCGTCTACAAGCTGGTCACCGAAAGCACGGTGGAAGAAAAAATCCTGGCGCTGCAGGCGCGCAAGCGGAAACTGGCTCAAAGCGCATACGGCAAGGGTCGGAAACAGGACCAGCCGCTGATCGACGAGGACACCATCCGTGCGCTGCTTGACGCGGCGGACTGAACCCGTCGCATTCATCAACCTCCTGCTGCTCCGTCCCCCCAGCCGCCCTTGCCGGCACCTCACCCCCTTTCGCGCGCAGCATCTCGCGCTCGAATTCTTGCCGCTCGTTCCCAGCCGGCGAACCAGCCACCGCAGGCGCCGAATATAGCAGGCAGTTCGGCGCAAGATTGACGAAGGGCCTGGTAAGAGCGAAAGTCCCATACCAGGATCATTACACTACCCGTCAAGATCCTTATTCCGAGCTTTTGCAGGCAGAATTTCATCCAATTGCTGTACGGAAATGCAGTCGCCACTTGAAAACATCGAATTCGGGAACAATCCGCCGGGCCACCGCATCGGCTCTATACTGGCAACTTCGCAATTCCGGAAAACGTCATGAATCGAGTTTTGAGGCTGGTCCTGCTGGCTTTCCCGTTGATCGCCACCGGTCTCAATGCCCAGGAATTCCGCAATGTCGAGGCGCGCGGCGAGCCGGCGACACTGGACTGCGGCGACCTGTTCTACGACGACGGTACGCCCGAGGACGCCATTTTCTTCGGCGGTGGCCAGGCCGGCGAGAACGATCACTTTCTCGGCGTGCGTTTCGAACTGGCCGATTTCGACCTGGCACCCGGCACGGTCGAACTGACCGGGTTCTGCGTGTCCAACCAGTTCGATTTTTCCGCTGCAGGCGGTCCGTGGCCCAATGAAGTATTCGTCTATCGCGACAACGACGGTCTTCCGGATATCGATGACCCGCAGCGCCGAAGCACAATGCTCACAGGTGATGGCACGGGCGCTTTCGAACTGGATTTCGACACGACTTGGCGGATCGACGAGCCTGTCTTCTGGATCATGGTGCGGGGCGACCCGATTAACGCCGGCGAGGATTTCAACGTCGAGTCCGACCAGTCCTCGGAATCCACCGGCAACAGCTGGCTGACCGATCGCGGGCTGGGTTTCATTATCCAGACCCAGCAGAACCTGATGATTCGCGCCAATGTTCGGCGCCTGCCGATAGCCTCTCCACCCAGACCGGTGCCGGCGCTCGGCGCCGGCACGCTGCTGCTTTTTGCTGTGGCGATGCTGTTGGCGGCACTCCGGCAACACCGAGTACATTGCGGTTAAACACCAAGGGGCGAACACACTCAATTTTGACCGGAGTTCTGAAAGGGCTGGTTTATGCCCCGCGCGCGAGGTGCAGACTGAAGCGGGGTCATTCGTATATGGCGGAGAGGGAGGGATTCGAACCCCCGGAAGGCTACAAACCTTCAACGGTTTTCAAGACCGCCGCATTCGACCGCTCTGCCACCTCTCCTGATCCGGTCTTTTTTAATTTGGCGGAGAGGGAGGGATTCGAACCCTCGGTACGGTTCAACCCGTACACTCACTTTCCAGGCGAGCCCGTTCGACCACTCCGGCACCTCTCCGTTAAATTGACGCCTCTTCACCGGACGACGCCAAGCGGAATATTGTATCGTGCTTCCTGTCTTCCGGCAAAGGCAGATTAGAAAATTGCCGGGACTCGTCTTCAAGGCGTCGAGTGCGCGCCCAGCCTCTCTCCTTCGGTGGTCACGCCCAGTCCCAGCACGGTCCGGTTGGCGTAGCAGAAATAGGCCGCGACCTGGTTGATTTCCAGAATCTCGGCGTCGCTCCAGCCGGACTTCCGCAACATATTTATTTCGTTCTCGGAGATTTCGGCCGGTGCCAGCGCCAGCTGTTCTGCATAGGCGAGCGCAGCGCGCTGGCGCGTATCGAAAATCTCGTCGCGCGGACCGCTCTCGAGTGCAACGTTCCACGCCTCGGCCCGATCTGGATTCGACAGCGCTCGCTTCATCCCGACCATATGGTGATCGACACAATAGTCGCAGCCATTGGCGCGGCTGACCAGCACGCCAATAGCTTCGGCGAACGCTTGATCCAGGCTATTGCGCGGATGATGCAGTACAGCCCGGTAAAGTGCCATATGACCTTCAAGCGTATGCGGCCGGAGGCTGTGGGCCAGCAGAATCTGATCCACCTGGCCGCCGCCGGCGGAGCGCTCGTAGAGTTTTGCGAGCCTGCCATCGGCTTCGGACGGCTCGATGATATTGATCCAGGTCACGGGCGGGTCGACTCCATACTCGGCTCGTGCAGACGAATAGAATAAACGATCCAGCTCGATACAAGGCCCCGAAAGGCCCCGCCGAGTAGGCGGGCCTTGAGGTCGCGATGCGACGGATCAGGCCGAAATCAGGCGACCGGCTTCTCGAACACGAAGATGCCCCAGGCGAGATGGCCCTTGCGACCGCCGTCCACCCAGTGCTGCAATCCAGCTTGCATGCGCTCGATGTAGTCCTCGCTGACACCGCGTTCCCGCAGTTCGTCGGCGTTTTCGATAAGCGCCTGGCGCACCCGTGCATAGTGGCGCGGCAGCTGGTGCGAGCGATCGTCGAATTCGACTTCCCGCATGCCCAGTTCACCGAGGGCTTCGCGGTAGAACGCGGGTGATGCCAGCGAATCCAGATGGAGTCGGTCGTAGATTGGCTGGAGCTGGTCTGTCGGCGCGTCGTCGGCCTGCATCGGGTCGGTAAATACCAGGCGGCCGCCGGGCTTGAGTACGCGGGTCGCCTCGGCGCAGACCTTGGCACGATCACCGGAATGAAGGAACGCATCCTGAGACCAGACCAGATCGAAAGCTTCGTCGTCGAAATCCAGCGCCGTAAAATCTCCATCGACCACCTGGATATTCCGATCGAGGCCCGCCTCGATGTTCATTCGCCGGTTGCGCTCGTTCTCGACCTCGCTCAGGTTCAGCGCCACACACTGGCAACCGAAATGTTCGGCCAGGTAGCGCATCGAGCCGCCGTAGCCGGCGCCGAGATCAAGCACCCGGGTGGCCGGATTGATTTCTCCGGCGAGTTCGGCCATGCGATGCACGGTCCGACGGCTGGCGGCCGCGATGGGCTCGTCGTCGGACTGGTATAGCCCGATATGAATATCCTCGCCGCCCCAGATGTGGAAATAAAAATTGTCCGCATCGGCGCTGTTGTAATAAGCGCGCGCAGTTTCGACGACGTCCGAATATTGCGGGCTGCTCATGCCTTGTCAGCCTCCCGCGTGGTCCCGGCATCGTCTTCATCGATGTCTTCGGCGCTGTAGTACTTTTTCTCTGCGACGTGTATATAGAAGTCCGGCGTGCCAGTGCTTTCCTCGTCTTCGAAGTCGGCATAGGTTGCAATCTTCTGGAACCCGACGTCCTGCATCAGCCCGCGCACATAATCACGTCGAATGGGGCACATGTTCAAGTAGTACACCGAGTCATCCGGGAACGTATAACGGAACCTTGCCAGCCCTTCGTCCACGTGCTCCGGCTCGGCACTCACCTGATGACCACAATAGTAGAACTTGTGTTTGGTGGAAAAGCCGTCATCCAGGATCGCGTCGTAATTACGCTGGTCGAGAATCAGGCAGCCGTCGTGCTTGAGTACTGCATAAAATTCGGCAAGCGTCTTGCGCCGGTCGCGCTCGTCGAACAAGTGGTTGAACGAATTGCCCAGGCAGATCACGGCGTCATAAGCGGCATGCACATCCCGGTTCAGCCAGCGCCAGTCGGCCTGGATGGTTCTGAGAATATGCCCGCGCTTGCGGCCATTCTCAAATGCCTTGGCGAGCATTGCAGCCGAGCCGTCGACGCTGCAGACTTCGAAACCGGCTTCGATCAAACGAACCGAATGAAACCCGGTACCGGTTGCAACATCCAGAATTCGTCTGGCGCCGCGCTCCTTGAGCATCTTGATGAAGAAATCGCCTTCGCTCTCATAGCGCGCGTCCCAGTCGATGAGCTCGTCCCATTTGTCGACAAAGCCCTCGACGTATTCCTGCTGGTAATGGTCCGATTCCCGGACTTCGACAGGATCCTTGCCAAAATCCTGTGTGCTTTGTTGCTCTGCAGTGCTTGACTGTGTGATAGTTGCCTCCGTTCGATTGATTTACAGGAACACGCTTTGTCATGAAGCACGCGCGCACGAAAACAACGCGCGGTCTGCAACGACGAAATTCGGAATCAGTTTGTTCATCAACGATTTGCGAAACACGCCTTTATTCGGACGGTAGACCTGTCGAGATGCCACCGTAAGCTTTTAGCGCGAACGCGTTTTTTATTACGCGGTTGTCGAAGATTGCGCTTCGATCATCTTTCTACTATAACGCGATCGTATTCGATTTTCACGCCCGCCTCACGTCAATTTCGGGCATTGATCAGACCCGGGCGGTCAATCGGCAGGTCGCGAGCCCCTGATCCAGGCAATGGTGTCGTCGAGCGAGGAATCCGGGCATTTGCCCGTGCCTTCGAGTACCGAGCGAAACTCGATTGCCAGGCGCTTGCCTTCTTCCACGCCCCACTGATCGAAGGCATTGATGTCCCAGAGCGCCCCGAGCAAATAGACCGCATGTTCGAAATTGGCGAGGAGTTCGCCCACACTTTCCGCGTCGATTGTTTGCGCGAGCATGATCAATACCGGATTGTTGCCCGGCAGCGCCCGCGACCGGTCTTCGGCCGGCTTGCCGTTGACCAGCGCGCTTGCCTGGCCGAGCAAATGCGAAAGCTGATCGCGCGCCCAGCCCGCAGGGCCCTCGTTGCACTGCGCGCTGCCCAGCAGCAGCATTGGATGCCGCTTTGTGCCCTGGTGAAGCGCCTGAAACAGGGAATGCTGCAGGTCGGTACCCGCACCGCCGAACACCAGCGGCGAAGTGTGCGCCGGTGTCTGCGCGCCTTTCAGGTCCACAGACTTGCCGAGGCTCTCCATCACGAGCTGCTGGAGATACTCGGCCAGAAGGCGGAGCGCCGGATCGTAGCTGACCACGCCCAGCGTATCGAATCCACGACCGCGCACCAGGCCGTCGAGAACCCGCGCCATGGCGTAAGCCGGCGAAGCTTCCAGATCGCTTGCCAGCAGTTTGTCGGCCTGCGCCGCCCCGGCCAGCATTCGCTGCCACTGATCCGGACCGATTCGAGCGGCGGCGCTCAGCCCGACGCTGGACCACAGCGAAAATCGCCCGCCGGTCCAGACGGGAAAAGGCAGAATGTTCGGCTCGGCAATACCAAACGTCCGGGCGCGCTCGACGTTCGCGGTCGCCGCCCAGATGCGCCCGGCGCCATCGGTGCCGAGCCACTCGCGAATGTGCGCCGCCTGGTTCAGCGTTTCGCTGGTCGAAAAGCTCTTGGAGGCCACGACCAGCGCGGTCGTTTCCGGATCCAGCCGAGCGAGCAAACGACTGATACGCCTTGCATCCAGCGTGGCCAGCCACTCGACATGCACTGCGCTGTCGCCGGGATCCAGCGCATCTGCAACAAGCCTCGGGCCGAGATCCGAACCTCCGATGCCCGCGTGCAGGATTGTCCGAACCGGCGTTTCGCCGCGATAAAGACGGGCCGAGATTTCCAGCATTCGGCGCCTGGAGTTCTCGATCAGCGCGGCGTCTGCAGCGTCGACCATCTCGTCCGGCCGTTCTGCGCGAAGCGCCATATGCAGCGCCGGCTGATTTTCCGAGGCATTGACGATAGCGCCGGAGAACAGGTCGGAAACGGCCCGCCGAAGCGCGGCGGTGGCGGAAGCATCGAAAAATTCACGCCACTCGGCCAGCTTCAGCGGCGTGCGACTGGCATCGAGCCGCCAATGGGCCGAACTTCGGACCATTTCAGTGGCGCGCTCGGGTTCATCACGCAGCAAGGCGCGAATGTTCGGAGTGTTGTTTTTTTGCAACAAAGGCGGGCCGCTCAGGCCGCTTGTGCCGGAATCTCGCCGGCAATACGCGCCACGCGATTGTTTTCATCCGGGTAGACCAGCCGCGGATGGTGTGCGGCCGCCTCAAGCTCGTCCAGCGCGCCGTAGGCGCAGATAATCAGCAGATCACCGGGTGACGCCTTGTGCGCCGCGGCCCCGTTGACGCTGATCATGCCCGAGCCGGCCTCGCCGCGAATCGCGTAGGTCACGAACCGCTTGCCGTTGGCGATATTGTAGATATGTATCTGTTCGTACTCGAGAATTCCTGCGGCCTCGAGCAGATTTTCGTCAATGGCGCAGGACCCTTCGTAATCGAGTTCCGCCTGAGTAACGGTGGCCCGGTGGATCTTGGCTTTGAGCATGTTCAGGTTCATTGAAATATCCCGTTCAGTTCGCAAATGTCGTGTCACCCAAAAAAAAGCCTCTCCCCGGTGACGGGGAGAGGCAGCTTGTCGGAGTGATGTACCTCAAATCGCGCCCTGACACCTTGATTAACCGTTGCTGGAAATCCAAGGTTCGTGGTAACTGTACCACAAGTTCAGGAATTTTCCAAGCCTGATTTGCAAATCAGAGACAAGTCTGTCTCGTTACTGCAACATTGTCGATCAACCTGGCCTGTCCGAGGTAGGCCGCCGCAAATATGCGATCGTTCAATCCGTCGGCAGGACCCAACATTTCGGCATTCCGGCGTTCAACATATTCCGGTCGAAATCCAAGCTGTTCAAGACGCTGTATACCAGACACCCGAAGCGCCTCGAAAGTTCCCGAATCTGGATCTTGCGCGCCATCCGAGAGCGCTTGCAAAACCGTGTAAAGCCCGGCTGCGGCCGCCCGCTCGGATGCCGTGAGATAGCGGTTTCGGGAACTCATTGCAAGGCCGTCTGCTTCGCGCACTATGGGTACGGCATCGATCGTCAGGGGAATCGACAAATCCTCGACCATTTTCCTGATGATCAGCAGTTGCTGGTAGTCCTTTTCACCAAACACAGCGCGCCGGGGGCGAACCTGCCAGAAAAGCCGCATGACGACGTTGCATACGCCGTCGAAGTGGCCGGGACGATGGGCGCCGCACAGACAGTCGGTCAAGGCCTTCGGCGGCCGAATCGTGAAACGACGGTCTTCAGAAAGCGGATACATTGTGTCGAAGCCGGGCGCCCAGACCGCGTCGCAGCCCGCCGACGCCAATGCTTCGAGGTCCTTGGCAAGGGTTCGCGGGTAGCGCTCGTAGTCTTCTCCCGGTCCAAACTGAGTGGGATTGACGAATATGCTGGCAATGACTACGCCGTCGCGCGCCGCGTGTTCGACCAGAGCCAGATGGCCCGCATGGAGGTTTCCCATGGTCGGCACGAGATGCACCGGACGCGACTGGTCGTCTCGCCATGCCTCCAGCGCCTCGCGGCTATCCAGGACCGGAATTTGCTCAAGCCGGATCGGCATAGGATTCTTCGTCCGCGGGGAACCGACGTTCGCGCACGGCGTCGATGAACGCATGCACCGCGGCGTCGATCGAGTTCGACCCGGCCATGAAATCGCGTACGAAACGCGGTCTGCGCCCGTTGCCGATACCCAGCGCATCGTAGGACACCAGCACCTGACCGTCGACCCGCGCACCGGCGCCGATGCCGATCACGGGAATGGCGAGATTTGCCGCCACTTCCGCCGCCAACCGGCGCGGAATGCATTCCAGCACCAGCATTGCGCAGCCTGCCCGCTCCAACGCCGCAGCATCTTCAAGCAGCTGCGTGCGCGCCTCGGGCGCCCTCGCCTGCACCCGATAGCCCGATAGCTTGTGCACCGATTGCGGTGTCAAACCCAGGTGACCGCACACCGGCACCCCGAGTCCGGACAGTCGTCCGACGATGTCGCGCACAAAACCGCCGCCCTCGAGCTTGACCAGTTCGGCGCCGGCCTGCATCAGCGACCGCGCGGTTTGGATCGCGACGGCCTCGCTTGAATAGCTCAGGAACGGCATGTCGCCGATCAGCATCGCGCGCCGCGTCCCGCGCCGCACGCATTCGACGTGGTAGACCATTTGATCGACCGTAACCGGCACTGTGGAATCCCGACCCTGGATAACGTTGCCCAGCGAATCGCCAACCAGGATGCAATCGATGCCGGCGTCGTCGAATACGGCAGCCATGCTGGCGTCGTAAGCGGTCAGCATGCTGATCGGTGTCCCGGCACGCTTCATTTCAGCCAGCCTTGCAAGCGTGATCTTGGTTTGATCGGCCATCCTCAGGTTCCTTTGCCCGAAGCTTCGGATTGTGCAGAACGAACGCCGCTGGCATCCAGGTCAGCCAGCAACGCGGCAACCCGGGCCAGACCCGGGACTTCCAGTCTCGGCACAAGATCGGCCAGCGGCTTGAGTACGAACGCACGACGGGCCATTCGCGGATGCGGCACCACCAGGTCGGCATGCCGAATCACGACGTGGCCGAACAACAGCAGGTCCAGATCGATTGTTCTGGGACCCCATCGGCGATCGGGATCGCGTACCCGGCCAAGATCGTCCTCTATGCTTTGCATTCGGCGCAGCAGGTCCAGCGGCTCCAACGCGGTATCGAGCTCCGCGACGGCATTCAGGAAATCAGGCTGATCGACATCGCCCACCGGCGTGGTCCAGTAGCGCGGGGAACAGCGAATCAACACGCTGCGAGGCAATTCGGAGAGCGCTGCCAACGCCTGGTCCAGCTGTCGATGAACGTCGCCCTGGTTGCTGCCCAGGCCAATGAAAGCGCGTGTCATGAGCCCTGACGGGTCTTCGGCTGCGGTTTCTTGTTACGACCGAAGATCATTTCGTTGCGGGTCTCGGCATTCACTTCCTGCACTTCCGTCCACCACTTGGCCAGCTCGGCGGCAGCGGGGTCCTCGTCGGCGCGCAGCAACAGGAAATCGTACGCCGCACGGAACCGGCGTTCCTGCAGAAGACGCATTGCGCGCTTGCCTCGACGTTTCTCGAAACGCGGCTGAAACATCCAGATTTCCTTGGCCATGGTCGAAAAACGACGGTGAATGGAAACCCGGCTTGTATATTTCGAGAACACCTTTTCGCCGGCGGCAGCCAGGGCCTCCACGGGCGGCTGATCATTTTCCTCACGCCGCCTGGCCTCATCCCGCGCGCGCGGCCAGAACAAGGCCGCAAACAGAAAACCGGGCGTCACCGGCTTGCCTTCGGCAACCCGCTGGTCGGTATTGCAAAATGCCTGTTCGATCAGACCAGGCGGGTTTTCGGGCGATTCCAGCAGGCCGGGAAAAAGTTCGTGCCAGAGGCGGTATTCGACCAGGGTCTGGAAACCGTTCCAGGCCCCGCCCCCAAGCAACATCTTCAGTAATTCGTCGAGCAGCCGGGCCGGGGGAATATCGGCCAGCAGCGGCGCCATTT
>Ga0209947_1000276_pt1 | contig 31599 bp, 36 predicted proteins | sample SalPonR2_B_D2_MG_FD_185706 | JGI IMG/M metagenome (GOLD analysis project Ga0209947, IMG submission 185706) | Salt pond soil microbial communities from South San Francisco under conditions of wetland restoration - Salt Pond MetaG R2_B_D2_MG... ...
GGAATGACACCGACGGAAGAAAGAGCGAAGTCTGTGGACTTCTCGGAAGTCTATTACACAGCTGTTCAAGGAGTAATGGTAAACGTTGAGAATGCAGATAGCATCAAGACGGTTGAAGACTTAAGCGGAAAGATTGTGGGAGTCCAAAAGGGAACCACTCAGGAACAGATTGCAATGGAGCAAATTGAAGGAGCCGAAGTCAAGGGACTTGGCAAGATGGCCGACCTGGTGCTTCAACTCAAGAACGGCAATGTTGACGCTGTAGTGGCCGAGCTTCCTGTAGGAAACGCATACGCCAACAACAATGACGACATAATGGTAGCTGACATACAGCTCGATACGGGGGACAGCGGTTCTGCAATAGCATTCAAGAAAGGGAATCCGGAATTCGTGGACGCGGTAAACGCAAGCTTGACTAAATTGATGGATGACGACATGATTTCGCAGTATGTTTTCGATGCGATCAAGCTTTCCGAAGAAAATCAGTAAAGAATCTGTTTCGATTAAAAATATAAATCAAATGACTGGAAAGATAGTGGTTCAGGCCACTATCTTTCCATGTTATAATGAACATGGATTTTATCAAAACGCATTAACAGCAGTGAATGGAGGGGAAACAATTGGATTTGGAATTTCTTATTAAATACAAGATGTTTTATATATCCGGTGTTCAAAATACGCTTTTGCTTGCTATTTTTGCAGTCTTCTTCGGGGTCATGCTCGGAGTAGTGCTTGCGCTGATGAAGCTTTCAAAGAAAAAAATACTAAAGGCAATAGCGACGGCATACATAGAATTTTTGAGGGGGACTCCGGTAATAGTACAAATTTACATCGTTTACTACGGGCTTCCGAATGTAGTGCCGTTTGAGCTTCCGGACATGGTGTGGGGAATTGTAGCCCTCAGCCTAAACAGCGGAGCTTATGTTGCCGAAATAATACGTGCGGGAATACAGGCGGTAGACAAGGGCCAGATGGAAGCCGCGCGTTCGATTGGAATGCCCCACAATATGGGTATGAGATACATTGTGATTCCGCAGGCCTTTAAAAACATTCTTCCGGCCCTTGGAAACGAATTCATTGTAGTTGTAAAGGAGTCAGCTATTGTATCAGTTGTTGGAATAACAGAACTCATGTATCGGGCCGATACAATCAGGGGAATAACATACAAAGCATTTGCGCCTTTAATGGTTGCGGCAGTAATATATTTCATCATCACATATACGCTGTCGAGACTCTTGGGCATTGTTGAAAGGAGAATGAGCGCCGGTGATTAAGACAATAAATCTGCACAAGCATTTTGGAAGCCTCCATGTGCTAAAAGGAATAGACACACATATAAAAAAAGGCGAAGTCGTAGTTGTTATAGGACCATCCGGTTCGGGAAAAAGCACTTTCCTCAGGTGCCTCAATCTTCTTGAACAGCCTACTGACGGTGAAATAATTTTTGAAGGGGTTTCCATAACCGACCCCAAGAACGATGTAAATGTGCAAAGGCAGAAAATGGGAATGGTTTTTCAGCAATTCAATCTTTTCCCCCATATGAACGTAACGGAAAATGTCACAATAGGACCCGTAAAGGTCAAAAAAATCCAGAAGGACAAAGCGCAGGAATTGGCGCTGAAGCTTTTGGAACGCGTTGGGCTGCCCGACAAGGCCGAGGCATACCCAAAGCAGCTTTCGGGAGGCCAGAAACAGAGGGTTGCAATAGCCAGGGCTTTGGCTATGGAACCCGATGTGATGCTTTTCGACGAGCCTACATCGGCACTCGACCCTGAAATGGTGGGAGAAGTTCTCGACGTAATGAAGGACTTGGCTTCAAAAGGCATGACCATGGTAATAGTATCGCATGAAATGGGCTTTGCAAAGGAAGTTGCCGACAGGATCCTCTTCATGGACGATGGAATAATCGAAGAAGAGGGCACTCCAAAGGAAATATTCGAAAACCCGAAGAGTCCCAGAACCAAGGATTTTCTGGGGAAAGTGTTGTATTGAAAATCTGCAAGCAAATCGATTTTAACGAATAAGAAAACCTCAAGCAGTTTTATTTGCCTGAGGTTTTGCTTTTGGAACTGAAGACTTGTCATTCAGCGATTTTGCCGATTTTTTCAACTTCGCCCAGCTTCGATATTCCATGCGCCGCGACATCCTTCAAATTCTCCGTTATATCGGTTCCGGCCATGTTTCCACCGTGGGATCCGGACTGCCACTGGGGATGTTCTGTAACATCATAAACATAACCATCATATATGACATAGGCCTTTTGTCCGTCTTTACCGTTGAAAGATGCAATTTCTTCGGCGGTGAAAATTTTTTCATCCGTTTCTGAAGTTTCTTCCTCATTTCCCGAGGATATTGGAACTTCGGCCGAAGGGTTACATCCTGCGGCAAACAACAAGAAAATGACTGCCAGCAGCATGATGAAAAGAATTTTAGTTCGAGTCATACAATCGCCTCCTTTCTTTTGAAATGCCCACTCTTTCTTTTACATTCTATTCTATACCCATATTGCCGAAAAAATTTCCAATATAAAAAAATATTTAAATTCATATTGTCCATGATATAATACAGGTTGAAGTTTTTATATTGTGTGTTTAAATATGCTTGGGGCTGGGTACAAATTAAAAGGTTCGGATAGGACTGGAAAACAAATAAAAGGGAGGGAGCAAATTGGCAAAAAGACTAGAGGTTTACAAATGTGAAGTATGCGGGAATATAGTTGAAATGTCCCATGCCGGTGGAGGCACACTTGTTTGTTGCGGAGAGGAAATGAAGCTGCAGGAAGAGAAAACAGCTGATTCCACTACAGAAAAGCATGTGCCTGTAATCGAGAAGATAGACGGAGGATATAAAGTGACTGTCGGAACAACTTTGCATCCGATGAAGGAAGAGCACTACATCCAATGGATCGAACTGATAGCCGGGGACAAGGTCTATACGAAGTATCTTTCACCTGGAATGAACCCGGAAGCAGTTTTTATGATTGAAGAAGAAAATGTTTCCGCAAGGGAATACTGCAATGTTCACGGACATTGGAAAAGCGAAAAATAATAAGAGAAAAAAACGGAGGGACAAAATGATTAATATTAGAATGGAGAAAGCAATCAATGAACAAATAAATGCAGAACTGTATTCAGGATACCTGTATCTGTCTATGTCTGCTTATGCGGAGAGCCAGAACATGAGCGGCGTTGCCAATTGGCTGAGGGTTCAAGCTCAGGAGGAACAGTTTCATGCAATGAAAATGTTCGATTATGTAAATGAAAGAGGAGGGACAGTCGTTCTTGACGCGATTGAAAAGCCTGCTACCGAGTGGGATAACTTTGTGGAAATGTTTGAAGAAGTTTACGCCCACGAACAAAAAGTCACCTCTCTTATAAACAATCTTGTGGAAATTGCAATGGAAGAAAAAGACCATGCAACTTTCAATTTCCTTCAGTGGTATGTAGAAGAGCAAGTCGAGGAAGAAGCCAATGCTTCAAGCCTTTTGGAGCAGCTGAGGTTTGTCGACGGTAAAGGATCCGGATTCTTCATGATAGACAGAGAGCTCAAAGCAAGAGTGTTCACACCACCTGTTGCAGAATAATATATTCAATTGGACGAAACAATAAAAGAAGATAAGGAGAATTGAACATGCCGGAATTAAAAGGGACAAAAACAGAACAAAATTTGCTTAAGTCTTTTGCAGGAGAGTCGCAGGCCAGAAACCGATACACATTTTTTGCTGAAATGGCTATAGGTGAAGGATATGAGCAGATCGCCGAGATTTTTGAAGAAACTGCATACAACGAAAAGGTTCATGCAGATATATTCTTCAGTTTTTTGGAAGGCGGAGACCTCGAAATAACAGCAACATATCCGGCGGGAAAAGTTGGGACAACTGCCGAAAATCTCAAGGCGGCGGCAATGGGAGAGCACGAGGAATGGACCCTTCTTTATCCCGAATTCGCTCGTATAGCCGAGGAAGAGGGGTTTCCCAAAATAGCTGTTGCATGGAAAATGATTTCAAAAGTTGAAAAAGAGCATGAGGAACGTTACTCGGCTTTGCTTAAGATAGTCGAAGAAGAAAAGGTTTTTGCAAAGGATGTCGCGGTAGAATGGAAATGCAGGGAATGCGGCTATATCCACAGTGGAGCGAAAGCTCCGGGGAAATGCCCTGTTTGCGCAGTTCCGCAGTCAGCCTTTGAGGTCAGAGCGAAAAACTACTAAGTGGCAAGTGGAAAGTAGAAAGTGGAAAGAAAAAGAATAGAAACAGTAAAAGATTAAAGACAGAAAAAAGCATGCAGTTTGCAGTAAAAACATAAAAGCAAAAATAGAAAAACTGTATCATATGAACCCCGAGGATTTCCTCGGGGTTTCATTTTGCCTCATTTTTTCTTTCAAAAAAATCCAAAGTCGTGAAAAGAGCGGCTCGGAAAATGCGGCATGGCCAGGCAAGAAAGCAATCTTTTTATTCAGCAGCAATTCTGATTTTTCTCCGCGACCTGTTCATGCTTTTTGAAAGGATTTGTCTTTCGGCAAAACCTAAAATTTACAAACTCGCTTCGCTTCAAACAAAGTGAATTTCTTGCGGTTTAGCCTTATCCAAACACTCGAATAGCTATGGATCGGTCGATGTCGTCAAACAGAATCACATGCCGACACTTGTCACTTTAACTGTCTTTTGTTCTTTTTTTACGTTTTTTCTGACATCTGATATCTGACAACTGACAACTGATATCTGATATCTGTTCTTAATTCTTCCCACTCTCCACTTTCTACTGCTTTTCATTGCCTGATAATAGTTGTCAGTTGTCATCAGTAAATGCAAAAGAGTTAAAAACCTAAGAACTCAAATGATTTGGTAATTTTTCTTTGTCATTATCTTGTTTTTTTCCTTTGTATTTAATCTTTTACTGCAAACTGCAAACTGCAAGCTGTCTTCATATTTTATAAAGGAACCATTTGCATGTGGAAAGCTCGTATTTGATTTCATAAACTTTAAGCACGTCGTCAATATTGCTTTGGCAGCGGAAAACATACATTGGGTTTCCGGCTGTTTTTTCGGATTCCATGTGTATGATCATATTCACCTTTACGATTGTGGGAGACCCGTCTCCGGTTCCCGATATTTTGAACTTGAGGGGATGGGGAATTCCTTTTTCCGAAAAACATGCAATCATTTCAATCGGTATTTTTACTATTTTCATAGCCAAGACTCTCCTTGAAGGGGACGGATTCTCATAGATGGCCAGAAACCATTTTGTAGTCCGAATGGACGCCTCCCGCAATGGGCTTAAGGCCGCTTTCCAAGAAAGCGGACCGGGTTATGGAATAAAGGCCGTATTTTTCTCTTATTTGATCCACGGTCTCGTCAAGACGGCGCTCTCTTTCGCTTGAGTCCGAGTCGAAAAATGAAAGCTGCAGATTTTCACGCGGACACAAGTCGGTAATTCGAAGCCCAAGAAGCCTTAGGGGTTCGCCCTTCCAGGCATTGTCAAAAAGTTCTTTTGCAATAGAATATATTTCGCTGGTCGAGTCGGTTGGATGAAAAATTTTTTGTTGGTGTGAGTAGCTTATGAAATCGTTGTTTTTCATTGAAACGGAAAAGACTCTTCCCATTTTCTTGGCCTGTCTCATTCGCATGCCTGTCATTTCGCACAGTGAAAGCAGAACCTTGTGGGCTGTTTCATAGTCTTCTACATCGAAGGGGAGAGTTGTCGAGTTCCCTATTCCCTTTATTTCGGACGGTCTTTCGACTTCGGAGTCCTCAAGTCCGTTTGCATACCTCCATATTGTTTCGCCGTGCTTTTTGAAATATCCCTTGAGGATTTCCTTGTCTGTGCGTGCTATGTCGCCTATTGTCATTATGCCCATCCGTTCAAGCTTGCGCGTGGTGGATTTGCCGACCATGAAAAGCTCGCCTGCTTTCAGAGGCCACATTTTTTTTTCAATTTCATCGGGGAAAAGCGTGTGTATGCGGTCGGGCTTTTTGAAATCGGAGGCCATTTTCGCCAAAAGCTTGTTTTCTGAAATGCCTATGTTTACAGTAAAGCCCAATTCCTTTTTTATCCGGTCTTTAAGGGCTTTTGCGATATCCATGAAATTTTCCTCTATTCCTGGCAGTGTGGATAAATCGGCGAAACATTCATCTATTGAATAGACTTGAACCAATGGAGCTACGGTTTTTATCATGTCGAATAGAGCCTTGCTTGAACGCGTGTACAAATCGTAGTCGGGAGGCACTATTTCGAGAACGGGACATTTTCTTTTGGCGGCAAAAAGAGATTCGCCTGTAGAAATATTGTATGCTTTTGCGGGTATGGACTTTGCGAGGACTATTCCCCTGCGGGACGCGGAATCGCCCCCGACTACACACGGAATCTTTCTGAGGTCTTGAGTTTCTCCGTGTTGAATACGGCTGGCGGCTTCCCATGAAAGAAAAGCCGAATTGACATCTATGTGGAAAATCATCTTGTACATATAAAAACCCTCCTTCCTCATGTAGTTTAATTATAAACGAACAAACGTTCGAATTCAATCGCGTATTTTCCAAAAAGAATAAAAAAAACGCTTTGAATTTGTTATAATCAAGTAGCGGATGTGAAAGGAGGGGTTTCGGTGGAAAAAGCTAAAAGGTGCCAGTGGGTGAAAGGCAACAGATGGAACATGCTTTATCACGATGCCGAATGGGGGGTTCCGGTGCATGATGACCGCAAACTGTTTGAATTTTTGATTCTGGAAGGGGCCCAGGCAGGTCTTAGCTGGCTGACAATTTTAAAGCGTAGGGAAGCTTACCGCCAGGCATTTGACAATTTCGACTTTGTAAAAATTGCATGCTACAATGATGAAAAAATTGAATCATTGATGGACAACAAAGGAATAATACGCAACCGGAGGAAAATAGAAGCCGCTGTCAACAATGCGCGAAGATTCATCGAGCTTGTAGATACGCATGGCAGTTTCGACACCTACATATGGAGTTTTGTCAAACACAAGACGATTCAAAACGCCTGGGAAAGTCCTGAGGAAATACCTTCGGAAACAGACATTTCAAGAGAGATGAGCAGGGAATTGAAAAAGAAGGGATTCAAATTCGTGGGCCCCACCATATGCTATGCTTTCATGCAGGCGACGGGCATGGTCAACGACCACGAGACAGGATGCTTTCGGCATGAAGAAATCCAGTTGCTTTCAAAAAATTGAATATGTTGTAATTGGATTGTCACATAAAGTAAAGTGAACAGTGATAAAATTAAAACCGATAAAAAGAATACGGAGGGATTAATATGAATAAAAAAAGAATGTTGGCAGTATTGATGGCAATGGTTTTGCTTGTTGCTTCATTAAGCGCCTGCTCAAAAAAGGAAACAGCAAAAGAAATATTGGAGAAGTCGGTTGAAAGGTCGTTGGAGATAAAAACATCCAGGCAGAATTTTGACATGGGCATATCCTATGATATGGGATTGACTGAAGAGGAGTTGTCACAGGATCCAATGACGGCAGGACTTGTTGAGATGATTGACAGCATGAACATAAGCGGAGAATTTGTTTCTGATGTGGAGACTGGAATTTCAAGCGGAAACATGCTTTTGGACATGAAGGGCATGCAGTTCAAGCTTGAAGTCTATGCCAGCAACATGGGGAGCATTGCAGTCAAGATGCCCATGAGTGAAAAATATATAACTGTAAATAGTCCGGGAGAGGCTCCGAGCGAGGAAGAAATGGAAGAGATGAAAAAATTCTCGCAGGAAATCGCGGCTTCTTTGATTGAAAGCTTTTCTGAAGAGAACATGACAATGGAAAGCAGGAGTGTGGAGCTTGAGGATGGAAAATATGACCTTAAAGAAATAACGGTGATGCTTGACGACAGCGAGGCAAAAGCTCTTATAAAGGACTTGCTTCCCATGATTTACGCAAATGAGACCATGAGAAAATCGATTGAGGACAATTTGAAGCTGCAGGCTGAAATGGAAGGCAAAAGTGTCGATGATATGGACATGGATGCTGAAATCGACAAGATGGTAGAGGAATCAGTTTCGGCTTTCGATGAGGCCGAAGGAGTATTCTCCATCGATGAGTTTACAATGGTTTTCGGAATTGACGGAGACTACAACACAAGGACAACGAATATGAACATGGCCTATTCGGTGGCTGATGAAACAACGGGCAAGACTTTGGGAATGGGATTTTCAATCGAGAGCGAAGTTTACGGAATAGACGAACCTGTTGAAATAGAAATACCCGATTTAAATGAAGAAAATTCAATGACACTCGAAGAATTCATGATGCAGATGATGTTTGGAGGAATGCTTCCGGGCGAATCTTTACCTGAGCCAGGACCGGTCCAGGATTAAAAAGGTTTAGATAGTGGGGAAAAAGCAATATGGGTAAATAAAAAAAGATGGACGGTGATAAGGTTTTCGAAGACGGAAAAGCTTGTAACCGTCCATTTGCCGTATATTCCCACTGGACATATAAATTTGAAATAATGGATATTAAGGTGTATAATTGTGTTTGCATGGAAGTTGCATGACAGTTTCGATTCTTAAAGAAGGTTTTCAAAATTTGGAGTGCAAGAATTTGGGTATTATTGTATACGGGTTTTAAATGCGTAATACTGAAAAAAAAGATTGTGCAAAGAAGGAATTGAAACGCTTTTTGTAGAATCTAAACAAGGTTAGCAATTTCAAACTAATCAAAAAATATGAGGAGGAGTTTAAGAGATGAGCACAAAAAAAATGTTAGCACTTTTACTTGCAATGGTCATGTTGGTTGCTGTTTTCGCAGTAGGATGTTCAACGCCAGCTGAAGAACCGGAAGACGAAGCTGAAGTTGAAGCTGAAGAACCTGAAGTTGAAAACGTATTCTTGTCATTTGCAACAGGTGGGGTTTCAGGTACATATTACCCGCTTGGAGGAGCAATGGCGAATCTTTGCACAAACACAGTAGAAGGCGTTAAGGCACAAGCTGAATCGACAGGCGCATCCGTGGAGAATGCAACACTGCTCGAAACAAGCGAATCCGATTTTGCGCTTCTTCAAAACGATGTGGCTTTCTATGCTGTCAATGGAAGCACATTGGCTAAATTCGAAGAGACGGGAGCTTACACAAACCTGAAAGGAATTGCGACACTTTATCCTGAAACGATTCAAATCATCGCTTCAAAGGATTCAGGAATAAAAACTGTTGCAGATCTTGCAGGAATGCATGTTGCGGTTGGATCCCCAGGATCAGGAACTGAAGCAAACGCTGTTCAAATACTTGCCGCATACGGTTTGACAAAAGACGATCTTGGCGCTGCAGATCCGCTTTCCTTTAAAGAAGCGGCTGAAGGTCTCAAGAACAAGCAAATAGACGCTGCGTTCATAACTGCAGGATTCCCGACTTCAGCAGTAACCGAGGTTTCAACAGTTAGAGAAGTGACAATTGTATCTGTAGACAAGATTGACGAGCTTGCAGCAGAATATCCGTACTACACTGAGCAAACAATCCCTGCTGGAACTTACAAGGGACAAGACGAAGACATCGAAACAGTTGCTGTTATGGCCATGCTTGCTGTAAGAGGCGACTTGGATGAGGAAGTTGTTTACCAATGCACAAAAGCAATCCTTGAAGGCACTGATGAATTGGGCAAAGCCCATGCAAAAGGCGCTATGGTTACAGCAGACACAGGCCTCGATGGAATGTCTATAGACCTCCATCCCGGTGCTGAAAGATACTACACAGAAGCAGGTCTCAAATAGTAGAAATTCTTAAAATAATCGTCAAGCAATGAATTAGGAGGTGGCGGGTATCGGCTTTAAGCCGATACCCGACTCTTATTATGAAGAGAACAGTGTATACAATAGTACTTATTGCATTTATGTTTACGTTTATTTTTGCGTTGACGCCGGTTTATCGCCTCTGTTTGACAAATCCGGCGAATGACAAAACGGTCAAAAGTTTTCCAATACGAAACGGGGAAAAATTCACCATAAGGTTCATACACTCGGTCGAGAAGACCCCGTGGATAGAAAAATTTGAAATCATAAACGATAATCAGATTTATCTCAAGGAAACGGTGACATTCTCTTTTGGTGCGGGTTTGCCTACATATTCGGAAAATTTTTCTTTTGAAAAAGAGGGAATGACAATAAGCGATATAAACGAAAAAATGGACCATCTGATATACAAGGTTGGGGGAGTGATAGCAAACCATACTCTCGTCTACAGGGGAGAGAACTACTATTTTTCGGATTATGTTGAACCTTTTAAATCGGTAGGAGTGGAAGTTGTCAGAGAACCTTTATATAGATTTTTAATAAAGGAGGTAACAAATATTGGATGAAAACAATGAAATAAAGGGATTGGATCAAAGCAATGATGTGGATGAACTTTTAAAGAAATACGACAAGGATGAAAGCTCCAAGAGAAATGTGATAGGGACAATAGGACTCATCATATCGATAATAGCAATAGCAATGTCTTGTTTCCATCTGTATACATCTTTTGCGGGTACGCTTCTTGCTGTAAAGCAAAGAGCGGTGCATCTGTGTTTTGTGATGGTATTGGCATTCATGATTTATCCGGCAACGAAGAAGGCCAGCAAGACGAAAGTTCCATGGTATGATTATTTGCTCAGCGCATTGGGACTGACGGTTTTTGGATATCTGATAGTGAATTTCGAAGGAATTATAGCAAAAGGTGGAACACCCGAGACCATAGACCTAGTATTGGGGACAATTGCTCTTCTGCTGGTACTTGAAGTCACGAGAAGGTCTGTCGGACCCGAATTGCCTATAGTGGCAATCATATTCCTTATGTATGCCACAAAAATGGGCCCCAATTTTCCGGGACTTTTGGCTCACAGGGGATATTCTTTTGCAAGAATAATATCCCATATGTATCTTACTACTGAAGGTATACTGGGGACGCCTATAGGTGTTTCCGCGACTTTCGTATTCATGTTCATACTTTTCGGTGCATTCCTGGACAAGACCGGCGTAGGCGGCTTTTTCATAGACTTGGCTTACGCGATGACAGGAAGTCTTTGTTCCGGACCGGCAATGACCGCTGTAGTGGCATCGGGTTTCATGGGTTCCATTTCAGGAAGTTCGGTTGCAAACACGGTTACAACCGGAGCATTTACGATTCCTCTCATGAAGGATGTAGGCTATAAGCCGTATTTTGCTGGAGCAGTTGAAGCTACAGCATCGACAGGGGGTCAGATAATGCCGCCTGTAATGGGTGCGGCAGCATTCATAATGGCTGAATTCACAGGCATTCCCTATATCAAGATTATTGGTTCCGCGGCAATTCCGGCGGTGCTGTATTATGTGGCAGTTGGAACAATGGTCCACCTCGAAGCCAAAAAGCTTGGCCTCAAAGGCATTCCAAAGGATCAGCTTCCCAAGGTAAGCACAGTAATGAGGGACAGAGGATATCTTCTCATCCCACTGATAACAATAATATTCTTCCTTGTAAGAGGATACACACCCTTGTTCTCGGCCTTCTGGTCGATAGTGGTTTCGGTGATAGTAGCCATTGCGGCATCACTTATCAAGAAGAACAATAGCTTTAGCGTCAAGATATTCATAAGTGCGCTCGACGCAGGAGCTAAAAACGCAATAGGTGTAGCTGCCGCTTGTGCGGCTGCAGGTATCATAGTTGGCGTTGTAACGCTTACAGGGCTTGGCCTGAGCGTAGCCAATCTCATAGTTCAGCTTGCGGGTGGAAGATTGTTCCTCACTTTGGTTTATACAATGTTTGCGTCTATAATACTCGGAATGGGTCTTCCTACGACTGCAAAATACATTGTTTTGGCTACAATGGCTGTTCCTGCATTGCTTACGTTAAACGTAAACCTTATGGCGGCCCATTTGTTCATACTGTATTTTGGCGTTGTTGCAGACGTAACTCCTCCGGTTGCATTGGCGGCATATGCCGGTGCGGGCATAGCGGGATCAAATGCAATGAGGACCGGATTCCAGGCAATAAAACTTGCCGTAGCCGGATTTGTAGTACCCTATATATTTGCATATAACCCGGCCCTTCTTTTGATCGAGAAAGGTTCGCAGGTAGTAAATGGAGTTATAATATACGCAGGATTGGGCGAAATAATCATGGTTATCATAACGGCTCTTCTTGGCGTCATATGCCTTGCAAGCTTTGTTGAGAACTATCTTGTTATAAAGTCTAAAATATGGGAAAGGATTCCCATGGGAGTGGCCGCGATAGCGCTGCTTTTCCCGAACTTTACCAGCGACATAATCGGAATCGTAGTTTTGGTTTCGGTCTTTATGCTTCAAAGGGTCAGAAGTAAAAAACTTGGAGCAAATGCGGCTGTATAGCAGCATAAGAAAATAAAAAATATAAATTCCTAAAAGAACCGCCGTGCATTTTTAAAAATGTGCGGCGGTATTTTAATACGGCTTTACAACTGACAACTCATATAATATAATAAAGTTGTAAGTATAAAGTTTAAAAATCAAAAAAAAGGGAAATAATATAAGGGAAGAAAAATCAAAATAAAAAAGATGGGGTGGCAAGTTGAGAAAATATGAGTCTATAAAACTTTGGAAAAATGTCAGCAAAGAGGAATGGAATGATTGGCGCTGGCAGGTCAAAAACAGAATAACAAGTGTAAGCGAATTGAAAAAAGTGATAAATCTTTCAAAGGATGAAGAGGAGGGCATCATGGATTCCCTCAAAACGCTTAGAATGGCCATAACTCCATATTATGCCTCTCTGATGAGTTTGAACGACTTGAACTGCCCAATAAGAAAGCAAGCGGTACCCACATTGAAGGAAACGCATAAAAGTTCGGCAGACATGCTCGATCCACTTCATGAGGATACGGATTCGCCGGTAGCGGGTTTGACCCACAGATACCCTGACAGGGTTCTTTTCCTTGTCACGGACATGTGCTCTATGTATTGCAGGCACTGCACCCGAAGACGTTTTGCGGGGCAAAAGGATGAGGCAAACTCAATGGAGAACATCGATATAGCGATAGAGCATATAAAAAATACTCCTCAAATAAGGGACGTTTTGCTTTCGGGAGGAGATGCGCTTTTGGTTTCGGATGAAAAGCTGGAATACATAATCTCAAGGCTCAGGGCAATACCGCATGTTGAAATAATTCGCATAGGAACAAGAACTCCTGTTGTTCTTCCGCAAAGAATAACGCCTCAACTTGTCAGGATGCTTAAAAAGTATCATCCAATTTGGCTAAACACGCATTTTAACCATCCGAAAGAGATAACAAGCGAGTCAAAAAAGGCGTGTGAACGTCTTGTAAATGCCGGAATACCTGTGGGAAACCAGACTGTGCTTCTCAGGGGAATAAACGACTGCCCTCATGTAATGAGAGAGCTAATGCACGGAATGCTTAAAATCAGGGTGCGGCCCTATTACATTTATCAATGCGACCTTTCGCAGGGAATTGAACATTTCAGGACTCCTGTATCCAAAGGAATAGAAATAATCGAAAGCCTCAGGGGCCACACATCGGGAATGGCTGTTCCTACCTTCGTTGTGGATGCTCCAGGCGGGGGCGGTAAGATTCCTGTCATGCCAAATTACGTCGTATCTATGTCGCACAACAAGGTTGTGCTTAGAAACTATGAAGGGGTTATAACAACCTATTCGGAACCCGACCATTACGAGTCGAACTGCCAGTGCGAGCATTGCAGAGGCGACAAGGTCGATGAGATGGAGGGTGTTGCAGGACTATTGCAAGGAAATAGCGTTTCGCTTGAGCTCAAGCAACTTGAAAGAGACAAGAGGCATAAACTTAACGAATGATTTAAAATGTATCCTGAAAGCATTTGTAGCTTTCGGGATATTTTCTTGGCAAATTAGTGTATAATAGATGGACAGGAAAAAAAAGAAAACGACACGAAAGGAAGCGTAAACATGAATAATAACCCAAGGGTTGAATTTGAAATTGAAGACGGCGGGGAAATAGTGATTGAATTAAAACCTGAAAAAGCTGCAAATACTGTAAACAACTTTATATCACTAGTCAAGAAAGGCTTTTACGACGGTTTGACTTTTCACAGGGTGATACCGGGTTTTATGATACAGGGAGGATGCCCGACAGGCAACGGAACAGGCGGCCCGGGATACGGAATCAAGGGGGAATTTTCATCGAACGGTTTCGATAACAATCTTGTCCACAAGCGGGGCGTGCTTTCAATGGCGAGGGCAATGAACCCCGATTCTGCCGGTTCGCAGTTTTTCATCATGCATGCCGATTCGCCGCACCTCGACGGAGAATACGCGGCTTTTGGACAAGTTGTAGAAGGCATTGAGGAAGTCGACCGCATAGCCGGAGTGAAAAAAGACATGCGCGACAAGCCTAAAAGAGATGTTGTAATCAAAAAAGCCACAGTCGAAACATTCGGAGTAGACTATCCCGAGCCTGAAACAGTATAAGTGGAAACAGTTTGCAGTGAGCAGTTTGCAGTAGGCAGCTTGCAGCGGGCAGTAAAAAGTGGAAAGTGGAAAGTGGAAACAAAAGATAAAGACAAAACCGATGGGTGATAAGCCTTTGGTTTTGTCTTTTATTTCTTGAGTTTTTATTCAACTTTCTTTAACAATAAAATTTTTTTATATAATTTCTCTGCTAATATCCCTATAAAGAGCCAAAATATAATCACGCTAATATAGTAAAAAAACATTGGAATATCTGATGGATGAATAGGACTATATCTACTTTCAGTAAACCATAATAATGGTGATGATAAAAACAATATAATATTCCAATCATCATTTCCGCTCATATTAAGAATTACAATAGCAACAGCAATCAGCAAGGGAAATACCATTCTTTTCATAATGTATTTCCTTTGTTGATAATAATAAATAGTAAAAAATACCTCTCGTTAAAACTTGTTGATTAGTTAAATAACAACACTAAAGTCTAACAAATCCTATTTTTAAGTTTTTATGTTTTGTACTTGTTTCTGATTTTCGGTTTCTTATTTTTGAATTGGTTTGGGGTTTTTAGAAACTTATGCAGTTTAATGCACTACTCAAATTGAGAATCCATTCTATGCTGTTTCAGGTTGAGGTTTCATATTGCGTGCATCGACCGAGGCTTGATATTCACAGCTTTGGATAAGGCTAAATCGTCAAGAAATCCGCTTTGGCTTTAGCCCGATACGGAGTGAGTTTGCGGATTTTAGGTTTTGCTGTAATACAAAGCGCTATGAATATTCGCCGCAGGTCGCAGTTAGCAATTTGATCCTTGACCTGGAATCCTCAATAACTATCTTTAATCTTTTTCTTTCTTTCCACCTTCTACTTCCTACTTTCTACTTTTAAAGCTTGTTGAAAATTGGTTTCCTCTTATCAAATGTGCATACATATTTGAAGCCTATTTCCATAAGAGTTTCCCTCACATAATCGAATTCAAAAGCCAGTGTTTCCGGAGTATGCGAGTCCGATCCCATAGTAATGATCTCTCCACCGAGCTTTTTGTACAGCTTAAGTATAGGAAGGGAAGGCATCATGTGGTTTTTTCCCCTGCTCATAGCGGAGGTATTGACTTCTATTCCCTTTCCCTTTTCGACAAGATTTTTGAAAATCATTTCATAATACTCGAAATAATCTTCGGGGCGAAGAGCCTTGACCGATTTTTGGTATTTTCCGGGTATGTCTATGTGACCTATTACAGAAAAAGATTCAAAATTCCGGATGCTTTCGTAAAGCTCCTCAAGGTATATTCCATAAGCCTGATTCGGTGTTTTGCCCAAGAAAAAATCGCCGTTGTAAAGGTCCGACTTGCCGCATGTGTGCATGGAAGCTATAACAAAATCAAAATTCCATCTTTCGACCATGTCTTGGCAACGGCCGGTCACATGAGGTTGAACTCCGATTTCAATACCGTTAAGTATCTTTATTTTATCCCCCAATTGTTCTCGGAGCTCTTTTATTACAGGCAACCTCTCGCCCGGGTCGAAATTGAAGCTTATTGTAGGATCGGTATAGTCGTAATCCACATGGTCGGTAAAACAGATTTCTGAAATACCGCGATTTACGGCTTCTTCAACAAAATCCGCCATTGGTATTTCGCAGTCCTCTGAAAAATTGCTGTGAACATGATAGTCGTACATTTGATTACCCCCTCTAAATACATATATTATATTTTAACAGACTGGGTATGAATAGCAAGGAAAGCAGGGTAAAAGTCAGAATAATAAGACTTTTGCTCCAGGAGGCTTTTATTGTTGACTTGAAGAGTCATAAGTAATAAAATGTCATTATAGCAATTTATCGCTTTAGCACGATACAGCAATAAACAAAAGAAATGGAGGTTCAATATGGTTCTCTACAAGGAGTTGTTCCCTGAGGGAGTAGATGACATACACAGTGATGAATATGAATTAAAGGAAGATCTGGTTGCGGATATAAGGACGATGTTCAAATCTTACGGATACCGTCAAGTGGGGACTCCGACTTTTGAATTTTACGATCTTTACTCCGGTATAGACGGAACAATCGATGTAACCGAGATGTTCAAGATAATCGATTCGGACGGGAGAATTCTTGTATTGAGACCGGATGCCACTATACCTGTTGCCAGGATGGCAGCAATGAATTACCGGCACTCGGACGGGTATTTGAAGTTGTCCTATATAACCAATATATTCAGACACAACGAAAGTGAAAGAGGCAACAGAAGAGAATTCACGCAGGCTGGAATTGAATATATGGGAAGCTCAAAAACATGGTGTGATGCCGAAGTTATTGCAATAGGAATAAAAATGCTTGTGGGATTCGGGCTCAAGGATTTCCATATCGACATGGGTCATGCGGGTTTTCTTGGCCAGTTGCTTGACGGGTCGGGTCTTGACGGCCACAAAACGGAAATGCTTTGCAAATTCATAGAAGACAAGAATTACAGCGAGCTCTCGCTCTATCTGGACAGATTGCAAATAGATGAGAAAGTAAAAAATGCGATAATAAAGCTTCCGAGATTGTATGGAAAACCGTCAGACGTGCTTGAGCGTGCGGAAGATGTCATATTGAATGAAGAAATGAGAAATTCGCTTGAAAATCTCAAAGCCGTTTATGAGGTCATCAAGACCCATGGAATGGGAGAATACATCCTTTTTGATTTGGGATTCACCAATCAGTTCAATTACTATACGGGCGTAATCTACAAAGGATACGTCAGCAATTACGGAAGGGTGCTTTTGTCTGGAGGAAGATACGACAAGCTGATGGAGCAATTCGGAGAAGGCAAGCCCGCATGTGGTTTTGGTTTCAATGTAGACCAGCTTATTGAGGCAATGAACATCTACGACATAAACCAGACATACGACTGCCATACTGATTTTTACATGGTGTGTTCCGATGCGAATATGATTTCTGCACAGGCTTTGGCTGAAAGCATGAGAAGAAACGGAATGATTGTTGAAACGGATATCTTTCAAAATGATTTGCAGTTTCAGGTATTCAATGCAGGTTTCAGGAATGCCGAGCACATGGTTGAATTCATAGGCGACAAAATCATAGTGAGAAGGACTGCCGACAAGGCTGTCAAGACATATAACGTAAAAAATTATGCAAAGCTCATAAAAGAGCCTGCGGAAATGAAGAAATTCTGATGGGGGTTTGGAATGGATAAAATTAAAATAGCTTTGGCAAAGGGCCGTCTGGCCAGGGAGGCAATAGCGATAATGGGAGAGGCCGGAATCGAGTTTCCCGATTATGATGAAAAAAGCAGAAAGCTAATTTTTCAAGACAAGACGGGAAGGATAAGGATGATATTCGTAAAGCCTTGGGATGTTCCGGTATATGTTGAAAAAGGAGCGGCCGACATTGGTGTTGTGGGTAAAGACGTTCTCATGGAAAACAAGGTGAACGTATATGAAGTGGCTGATTTGGGAATAGGAATTTGCAGGCTTTGCGTTGCCGGTTATGAGAACCAGGAATTCAATAAAAAAAAGAAACTCAAGATCGGCACCAAATTTTCAAATTCCGCAAAGGAATACTATAACAAAAAAGGCATTCCCACTGAAGTGATAAAGCTCAATGGATCTGTTGAGCTTGCGCCGATAATGGGATTGTCAGATGTGATCGTCGATATAGTTGAGAGCGGCAAAACTCTCAAGGAAAACGGATTGGTCATACTCGAGGAAATATTCGACATAAGCGCGCGATTGATTGTCAACAAGGTCAGTTTGAAAACCAAAAGCGGGGAAATAGACAGCATAATAGAAAAGATTGAAAATGTTCTAAAGGAGAGGCGATCCGAATGAAAATAATCCAGGCGTGTGGGGATTCAATTCAAGAGACTGTGCGCAGCCTTCTCAAGAGAGGAAATGACGATTTCAGGGACATAGATGAAAAAGTGGGGCAGATAATAGGTCAGGTAAGAATAAAAGGCGATTCCGCGCTATATTCATATACTGAAATCTTTGACAAGGTGGCGCTCACCGGCATCAGGGTTGAAAAAAAGGAAATCGAGGAAGCGGTAAATAAAACGGATCCGGAATTTCTTGAAATTTTAAAAGAAGCCGCTGAAAACATAAGAAATTACCATAAGAATCAAAAAGAGGAAACGTGGATGTTTGAAAACGGGGACAAAACGGTTCTCGGTCAAATAATAATGCCTTTGTCCAGGGTGGGAATTTATATTCCGGGAGGGAAAGCCGCCTATCCTTCCACGGTTCTCATGAATGCAATACCGGCAAAAGTTGCTGGAGTAGCCCGGATTGCAATGGTCACACCGCCTGATTCGGAAGGCGGAGTGAATTCGGACATACTGGCTGCGGCCCATGTTGCGGGCATTGATGAAATTTATAAAGTTGGAGGAGCCCAGGCTATTGCAGCGCTCGCATACGGAACTGAGACAATCCATCCTGTGGACAAAATAACCGGACCGGGGAACATTTATGTGGCAAGAGCAAAACAAGCGGTTTTTGGAACGGTGGACATAGACATGATGGCTGGACCAAGCGAGATTTTTATAATAGCCGATGAAAACCAGAATCCTGAATTCATTGCAGCGGATTTGCTTTCTCAGGCAGAACACGACGAGCTGGCAGGAGTCATATTGGCGACTCCGTCCAAAGAACTGGCTGAGCAAGTCGCTCAAGCTGTAGCAAGGCAGTCAAGACTTTTGGAGAAACGCGAAATAGCGGAAACTTCAGTCAGGGACAACGGATTCATATTCGTGACAGACAACATTGAGCAGACCTTTGAAATTGCAAACGAGGTTGCTCCGGAGCATTTGGAAATAATGCTCGAGAATCCTGACGGCTATGTGCCATTGGTTAGAAATGCCGGAGCAATATTTTTGGGGTCTTATTCACCCGAACCGGTAGGCGATTATTTTGCCGGCCCAAACCATACATTGCCTACATCGGGAACGGCGCGCTTTTCTTCGGCTTTGGGAGTTTATGATTTCATAAAAAGGACAAGTTATATAAAATATTCTAAGGAATCTTTGGGAAAAAACAAAAGCAAGATAATGAAATTTGCAAACAGGGAGGGGCTTACAGCCCACGCCAATTCTATAAAAGTGAGGTTTGATTGCGATGATTGAGAAAATGGTAAAAGAAACCATAAAGGGAATGAAGGCCTACCAGGTCGACAACAGCAGATACGACATCAAGATAGATGCAAATGAATCAAACAGCAACATATTCAATGAGATAATGCCTGAAATATGGAAAAATGTAATGGAAGAGGATATAAACCGCTATCCGGACAGCGAAGCATCGGATTTAAGAGAGGCGATATCAAGTTTCATAGGAGTGAAACCCGAAAAGATTCTTTGCGGGAACGGTTCCGATGAATTGATAAAAATCATAATAGACGCGTTTGTGAATCCTGGGGAAGCTGTTATTTCCCACAGCCCGACCTTTGGAATGTATGGAATTTCAACCCGCGTGTCGGGAGGTGCGTATCTGGAAATCGAAACAGATGAGGCTTTTGACATAGATGTCGACGAATTGATAGCAAAGGCCAACGAGGCGAGTGCGAAACTTGTTTTCCTGTGCAATCCAAACAATCCGACCGGCAACATACTTGAAAAAGAACAAATCAGACGCATTTTGAGGCAAACAAAATCCATACTTGTACTCGATGAAGCGTATATCGAGTTTGCAGGGGAGTCCATGGTCGATGAAGTAGACGATTGGGAGAATCTCATAGTAATGAGAACTTTGTCCAAAGCCTTTGGATTGGCCGGGCTGAGATTGGGCTATATAATAACGGGTGGGCCGATAATGGAAGTGGTCAAGGCAATCAAACCTCCCTACAACTTGAACCGCATATCGCAAAGGCTCGGAAGGGAAGTCCTTGCGCACTCGTCGTTCATAAACCGAAACATCGAAGCCATAAAAGCCGAAAGGGAGAGAATGCTCGAGGAGCTTTTGAAAATAAAAGAATTGAAAGTTTTTCCGACCAAAAGCAATTTCATATTGCTTAAAACTGAGAAAGCGGAAAACTTGGACAGGGCTTTCAAGAAAGAATCCATACTGGTTCGCAAATATTCGGGAGGGCGCCTTGAGGACTGCCTTCGCATAAGCATCGGTTCACGCAGCGAGAACGAGACTGTAATGGAAGTCATAAGGAGGACGTTTGCATGAGGAAAAGCGAAATCGCAAGAGAGACAAAAGAAACTAAGATTTTTCTTTCACTCGATATAGACAATTGTGAAGAAGTGAGGATTGATACAGGCATAGGTTTTTTCGACCACATGCTCGACCTTTTCGCCAGGCACGGTAGATTTGCAATGGACCTTTCAGTTGAAGGCGACTATGAAGTGGACAACCATCATGTGATCGAGGATACTGGAATAGTGCTTGGAAAGGCTTTCAAGGAAGCGTTGTTGGACAAAAGCGGAATCAAAAGATACTCGTCGATGTTCACACCCATGGATGAGTCCTTAAGCAGAGTTTGCGTAGACATAAGCGGAAGAGGCATGCTTGTGTTCGACGCTTCCTTCACTTGCGAGAGAATAGGAGCAATGGAAACCGAAATGATTGAGGAGTTTTTCAGGGCATTTGCCCTCTCAAGCGGAATGACCCTTCATGTCGCCATTATGTATGGCAAGAACAACCACCACATGGCCGAGGCGATATTCAAAGGATTTGCAAGAGCTTTAAAGGAGGCCGTTTCGATTGACAAGTCGATTGGCGGAATACCTTCAACAAAAGGCATTCTATAGGAGGCAATAATATGATTGCGATAGTGGATTACGGAGTGGGAAATCTCAAAAACGTTCAAACAGCCTTCAACAACATAGGGCTTGAATCGGAAATAACATCGGAAGAAGCAGCAATAGATAAAAGCGATGCAATACTTTTGCCGGGGGTCGGAGCTTTCAGGGACGCGATTGAAAATCTTGAGCGGTCAGGCCTTGTTCCCTGCATTCGCCGCAATGTAGCTGATGGGAAAATTTTGATGGGCATTTGCCTTGGGATGCAGCTTTTGTTTGACAAGAGCTTCGAGGATGGAGAATGGGACGGGCTGGGATTTCTAAAAGGGGATGTTGTCCGTTTTGAAATAGACTGCAAGGTTCCGCATATGGGTTGGAACAATCTGATTGAAAAAAGAGAAGACCCTATTGGCAAAGGCGTCGAGACAGGAGAATTCGTATACTTCGTCCATTCATACTATGCAGTTCCAAAGAATCCGGACGATCTTGTGTTTTCAAGCGAATACGGAGTTGAATTTCCTGCCCTTGTTCGAAGGGGCAATGTAATAGGGGCCCAATTCCATCCTGAAAAGAGTGGGGAGACAGGCTACAAAATACTGAAAAATCTTAAGGAGATGATAGAAGCATGATGATATTTCCGGCAATAGACATCAAGGAAGGGAAGTGCGTCAGGCTTCTCAGAGGCGAATTCGATCAAAAGACCGTATATTTCGATGATCCGGTCGATGCTGCAATCGCATGGAAGAATAAAGGCGCAAAGTATATTCATATTGTAGACCTTGACGGAGCTCTTCACGGCAAAGGAAAAAACAAGGAAGCGGTTAAAAGGATTCTCGAATCGGTGAATGTGCCCTTGCAACTGGGCGGGGGAATAAGGACAGTTGAAATAGCCGCAGAATGGATAGACATTGGTGTTTCGAGGGTTATTTTGGGAACTGCGGCAGTAAAAAATCCGGAAATTGTTACCGAACTTGTTGAAAAAGTCGGAGCAGACAAAGTCCTTGTATCCATTGATGCGAAAAAAGGAATGGTTTGTACTGAAGGCTGGATGGAGACGAGCGAAATCGAAGCAGTTGCCTTCGCGGAAGACTTGGAGGCTAAAGGCGTTGAAACCATAGTGTACACAGACATAGCCAAGGATGGAACCATGGTGGGGCCGAATTTTGAAGAACTCTCCAAATTGCAGAAAGTCACCCGAATGGACATAATAGCCTCGGGAGGCATAGGAGACATTGGACATGTGAGGAAACTCGCTGGAATGGGACTTTATGGCGCCATAACGGGCAAAGCCTTGTATGAAGGCACGCTTGAACTTGAAGAGGCTCTGGAGGTGTCGTCATGCTGACTAAGAGAATAATCCCGTGTCTGGACGTCAGAAACGGACGGGTTGTAAAGGGAAAGAAATTCAAAGATGTGCAGGATGTTGAAGATCCCGTTTCCCTGGCGAAATTTTACAGGAACGAAATGGCGGATGAACTTGTGTTTTACGACATAACGGCGTCCAATGAAAAACGGGATATTTTTCTCAATGTAGTTGAAAGAACCTCGGAGCAGATAAACATACCGTTTACAATAGGCGGGGGAATACGCACGATTGAAGATTTCAACAAGGTCCTTAAAGCCGGAGCCGACAAGGTTTCAGTCAATTCGGCTGCTGTGCTGCGGCCTGAACTCATAAGAGAAGCGGCCCTCAAATTCGGCAATCAATGCGTAGTGCTTTCAATGGATGTCAAATGGCTGTCAGAAGGAAGATGGACAATTTACATCAATGGAGGTAGAATTGATACAGGAATAGACGCATTGGAATGGGCAAAAAAAGGAGTGGAGCTTGGGGCAGGGGAAATATGCCTCAATGCCATAGATTCAGACGGAGTAAAGGAAGGCTACAGCATCGAACTTACAAAGCTTGTATCAGAATCTGTAAATGTTCCGGTTATCGCCTCGGGAGGCGCAGGGAAGAAGGAACATTTTCTTGAAGTGTTTGAAAAAGGCAAGGCCGATGCCGCATTGGCGGCTTCAGTATTCCATTACAAAGAAATAAAAATAGATGAATTGAAAGAATATCTCCAAGACAATGGGGTTCCAATGAGGAGGCGGTTGAAATGAATATTGGCGTAGAATTGAAATTCGATGAAAAAGGGCTCCTTCCCGCCGTTGTGCAGGACAATGCCACAGGGCAGGTTTTGATGCTTGCCTACATGAACGAGCAGTCAATTGAAAAAACACTTGATACCGGGACAACCTGGTTTTACAGTAGAAGCAGAAAGAGACTCTGGAACAAGGGTGAAACATCGGGAAACATACAAAAGGTAGTCTCAATCGATTATGACTGCGATGAAGACACTCTTTTGGTCAAGGTTGACCCGGCAGGACCGGCTTGCCATACAGGCAACAAATCATGCTTCTACAGGAGGATTTACGAATCCGAATCAATGGAAAGCAAGGACGATATACTCGTAATGCTTGGAAGAGTCATCAAAGAAAGAAAGACAGGCGGAGATGAGAATTCCTATACCAGATATCTGTTTGACAAGGGAATAGACAAAATTCTTAAAAAAGTAGGAGAAGAGTCCGCGGAGGTTATCATAGCGGCCAAGAACGAAGGAACTGAAGAGCTTGTATATGAAGCGGCCGACTTGATATATCATTTAATGGTTCTTCTCGAGGAAAAAGAGACCAATATGGATGCAGTGAAGAAAGAGCTTTCAGGAAGATTCAAATGATTGAAAAAACATTGGTTTTAATAAAGCCGGACGCTTTTTCAAAAGGATTTGTCGGAAATATAATTTCCATTTACGAAAATAGCGGTCTTTCTGTGGAAAAGGCGAAAGTTGTTGTTCCTTCTAAAGAACTTCTCAAAAAGCATTACAAAGATCATAAAGGAAAACCCTTTTTCGATTCGCTTTTAAATTTCATGTCGGGCGGCAAAATTATGGCTCTTGTAGTTTCAGGAGATTCCGCCATCGAAAGAGTGAGAGCCATAAACGGAGCCACTGATCCCGAGGATGCTGCAGACGGAACAATAAGAAACCTCTATGGGACAAATATAGAAAAAAACGCAGTGCATGGATCTGAAAACCCTATCGCGGCAAAAGAAGAATTAAGCATGTGGTTTGAATAAAGCATTGAAAACAGGCTGAACATTGAGTACAATGAAATCTGTGGTTGTTGCTTTGCTGATTTTTAGAAAGGAGACACAACTTGAAAAAAACAAGACAAATGACTTATGCGGCGCTATTTTTGGCTGTTTCTGTAATACTGCCGTCTATTTTCCATATGAGCGGAATAGACGGAAGGATATTCCTGCCCATGCATATTCCGATTCTGCTGTCCGGATTTTTTCTATCTCCGGCAATGGCTTTTTTGATAGGATTTCTGGCCCCTTTCCTGAATGCATTTGCAACCGGAATGCCGGTCCTTTTTCCGATTGCTGTAATAATGTCTGTAGAGCTGGGAATATACGGTTTTACGACAGCGCTCATTTCGGGAAAAAAAAGGCGGATGCCTATTATTGCATTGATTATTGCTATGGTTGCAGGAAGATTGGCCGCAGGTGGAATGGTGTATGTTTTGGCACTTCTTTTCGGAGTGCAAATAGATCCCGTTATTTATTTGCAGGCGGCTGTTTTGACAGGAACACCGGGGATCGCCATTCAACTTCTCATTATTCCTCTGCTTTTGAAATATCTTAAAAACAATTTAAATCTATAAAAAATACTGTAAAATATTAATCAATGCTTATATGACCGGTTTTAATATTTATTCAAATATTAAGGCGAGGTTATATTTTTTTGCACGCATTGTCAATTTTAAGAAGAAAAATTTAAATAGTTATGCATTAATTATATATTAAAGATTTAAAAAATAATGAAATAAATATTTTTTTATGACTGCAATTACTGAAAAAAATACCTGAACCAGTGTATACAAAAACCTTAATACGCATAAATATGCATTAACTTGCATAATAAAAAAGCGATATGGTTATTAATATAACAAGCCAAAACGCTGATTTAAGCTTGTGAGTTGCATTTAGATGGCTTTAAACGGGGGCTTATTCGGAAGGCGGAGTTTTTTACATGTTGAAAATATTGCATTATTATGCTAAGTTTAAATAGTAAACGTTGTAGATTTACATAATTTGCAAGTGTCAAACAAAAGATATAAACGAACAGTATGGGGATAAGATTTTTATCGACGTGAATTTTCAAAAAATTAAAAAAAAGAGAAGGAATAAAGCTTTCCAAAGTAGAATAGAGTAGTTTAATGGATATAAATCAACATTTTGTGGTAATTTGTCAAGATTATGCAATTTCAGTGGTCTTGACCTAATTATATATTTATTTCTTTAACACCAATATTTTAAAGGAGGGATTATTTAGTGGAAACTAAGCAAAGAGAAAATTGGGGGTCCAGAATTGGATTCTTGATGGCGGCAGCAGGTTCGGCAGTCGGCCTGGGGAATATCTGGAGATTCCCATACATGACCGGTGAAAACGGTGGTGGCGCATTTATCATTATTTATTTATTTTTCGTGTTGGTTGTTGGTCTCAGTGTAATGGTGGCTGAATTTGCAGTCGGTAGAAGAACTCAACAGTCTGCAGTCGGAGCCTACAAAAGCGTAAGCAACAAATGGACATTCGCTGGTGTCCTCGGAGTATTGAGTGGATTCTTCATCATGGGATTCTATCCGGTAGTCGGTGGATGGGCAATTGCCTACATCTTCAAGTCCTTTTCCGGACTTTTAGCTGCTCCGGATGCCATTGGTGACGTGTTCGGCGGATTCATAACAAGTCCGACACAACCTATTATCTGGTTCCTGATTTTCTTGGCAATGAACACATTGATCGTAGCAAAAGGAATCGCAGGAGGAATCGAAAAAGCCGGCAAGGTTCTCATGCCTACACTTTTCGTTCTTCTCATACTTATTGCCATGAGAAGTATGACTCTTCCGGGCGCAGGCGCCGGACTTGAGTTCCTCTTTAAACCAGACTTTTCGAAAGTGACGGGGGCTACTTTCCTTGCTGCTTTGGGACAGGCGTTCTTCTCGCTCAGCTTAGGTATGGGTTGCATGATAACTTATGGTTCTTATTTGAACAAAAGCGAAAATCTCCACAGCAATGCATTGATGGTAACGCTCATGGACACAGGCGTTGCGCTTCTCGCTGGCCTTGCAATATTCCCTGCTCTCTTCGCATTCGGAATGGAGCCTGCAGCTGGTCCCGGACTCGTTTTCGTAGTTGTTCCGCAGATATTTGCGGCAATGGGCGGAGCCGGAACAGTATTCTCGGCTATTTTCTTCATAGCTCTTACAGTTGCCGCGCTTACATCTTCCGTATCACTCATGGAAGTTGTAGTTGCATACCTTATAGACTCAAGAGGAATGGAAAGAAAACCTGCAGTTTACTTGACATCTGCAATAATGGTAGTCACTGGTCTGCTGTCTTCACTTTCTCTTGGAGCAATGAGCGGAGTCACTTTCCTCGGAGTAGGAGCTTTCGACTTCTTCGATATTCTTACTGACAAGATATTCCTTGCTATCGGCGGAATGATTCTTGCTATATTCTGCGGATGGGTTCTCAAGAAGGAAGACCTCGAGGACGAGCTTACAAACGGTGGAACAATCAAATTTGGCCTTTTCAATGTTTGGTATGCATTAATCAAATATGTAATTCCTGTAGCGGTTGCTGTCGTAGCTGTTTCCGGAATAATGGCAATAACACAGCAGGGTCTCATGATTTTCGGTGTTGGAATCATCGTAGTATTGGCTATCTTCTCCAAAAAACTTTAATAAACACGATAGAGGGTCCGGCATTCATATGCCGGACCTTTTTTGTTTTCGGCAAAAGAGTTTTAACATTTGCAATGACAGGGGACAGGGATCCTGTCCGGGTTTTGTATTGACAAACAAATCCAATCAGGGCTTGACGTTTATGATTAAAATGCGTATAATATAAAAATAATATACCCCAAGGGGGTAATAAACAGTTTAAACTAAAAAGGAGAATGGTATAATGAATATAAGAGTTACTCCAAAAGCTAGAGAAAGAATTGCCCGTATTGTCAAAGACAAGAACATGGACAGCCCTGTAATCAGAATAATCATGGAAGGATTCGGATGAGGCGGACCAAGTTATGGAATTGCTTTGGACAAGCAAAAGGACAATGACCATGTGGAGAATTATGAAGATGTAGCTTATGTGGTAGAAAAGGATTTGCTCGACATGAGTGGCGAATTCAGCGTTGATTATCAGAACAGTTTTTTCGCAAAAGGCTTTACGGTAATACCGGCTGGAGGAGCAAGAAGCAACTGTTAAAACGTATTGGTTGAAATGAAAAAATGAGGGAGGCAGAAAAATTATGAACAAGGAAGTAGTAGTATATTCAAGTACAACCTGCCATTACTGCAAAGTGGCAAAAGAGTATCTCAATGAAAAAGGAATCGAATTCATAGAAAAGAATGTTTCAACAGACATGGACGCCAGAAAGGAACTCATGAAAATGGGGTTCATGGGAGTTCCTGTAATCCAAATTGGGGAAGAAACCGTTGAAGGATTCAACAAGGCTGAGCTTGACAAAATTTTGGGTTAGCCAAGGCAATTGCAGTTAAATTCAAAACAGGTCTCAAACGGTGGGCGCAAGCTTGCCGCTTGAGATTTTTTCGTGTGTTTTTTTTGTTGTAAAAAACAAGAATCTCGTGTAGAATGGTATATGCAATCAACAAAATATCGTTGTTTTAGTATGTGCATGCACTATATGTAGTGGCGAATAATAATAATGAATGAAGACTCGCAATATGATATGGAACGTTTTAAAATTTGAAAACTTCAATATAGACATCTATACAACGTTGAAAGGGGCATGGCAATGTATACAAAAGTTTTAAAAAGAGACAAGCAGACAGTTGAATTCAGAAAAGACAAAATAACCAATGCCATATATCAAGGTTTGATAAGTGTTTATATGGATAGAAACGCAAATGAATTGAAAAAGTTGTCTGAAGTGATAAGCGACAAGGTAATATACAATATGGGGAAAAAAACCTACAGCCGTGATTATCCTTCGGTAGAGGAAATACAGGATGCAGTCGAAGAAACTCTCATGGAGATGGGAGAGAGGAAGACGGCGAGGGAATACATAAGGTACCGGATGACCCATCAGGAGATAAGAGATACAAAAAAATCTCTGGTTGATGCCGAGAAAGTTGTGGATGAATATGTTTCAGAGGAAAATTGGCGAGTTAAGGAAAACTCAAACATGGGTTTTTCTCTGCAGGGACTTAATAATCATATAATTTCTGAAGTCACAAAAAACTTTTGGCTTGACCGTGTTTATACAAATACTATAAGCAAGGCACATAGAAAAGGGGATTTCCACATACACGACCTGGGGCTTTTGGCTCCTTATTGTTGCGGATGGAGTTTGGAGGATCTTTTGCTTAAAGGTTTCAAAGGGGCTGCAGGAAAAGTTGAGAGCAAGCCGCCGAAGCATTTCAAGACGGCGCTGGGCCAGTTGGTGAACTTTTTCTACACTCTTCAAGGGGAAGCGGCAGGAGCTCAGGCCATTTCATCTTTTGACACATATCTCGCTCCCTTTGCAAAGTTTGACAATCTGGGTTACGAACAGGTCAAGCAGGCAATGCAGGAATTCATATTCAACTTGAACGTCCCAACAAGAGTAGGCTTCCAGACGCCTTTCGTAAACCTCACTATGGATTTGATATGCCCTAAAAATCTGAGGGAGATGCCTGTGATAATAGGCGGAAAAAACAACTTTGAACACTCATACGGACAGTTCCAGGAGCAGATGGACATGATAAACAAGGCCTTCTCTGAAGTCATGATGGAAGGAGATGCAAAGGGAAGGATTTTCACATTCCCTATACCGACATACAATATTTCGAAGGATTTCGATTGGGAATCTCCAGTATTCGACAGCGTCATCGAAATGACGGCTAAGTATGGAATACCTTATTTTGCTAATTTCGTGAATTCGGACATGGACCCTGAGGACGCAAGGTCCATGTGTTGCAGGCTCAGGCTTGACAACCGGGAACTCAGAAAGCGGGGCGGAGGTCTTTTTGGCGCCAATCCACTTACCGGGAGCATAGGAGTCGTGACAATCAATATGCCCAGACTCGGATATCTTTCAAAAGACAAGGACGATTTCTTCGAAAGGCTGCGCCGTCTTATGGACATAGCAAAATCTTCCCTCGAGACGAAGAGAAAGATGATAGAGCAAAGCACAGTCAACGGACTCTACCCCTACAGCAAATTCTATCTTTCTGAAGTGAGGAACGGAATGGGCGAGTATTGGAAAAACCATTTTTCGACAATCGGAATAAACGGAATGAACGAGTGCATAGAGAACTTTTTTGAAAACGGTGAAGACATAACGACTGAAAAGGGCCTTGAATTTGCGGTTGAAACCTTGGAGTACATGAGAGAAACAATGAGGGAGTACCAGGAGGAGACAGGAAACCTTTACAACCTTGAGGCGACTCCCGCAGAAGGAACCGCCTACAGGCTTGCAAAACTGGACAAGGAGGTCTATCCCGACATAATAGCCGCAGGAGTTGACGTTCCTTATTATACAAACAGTTCTCAGCTGCCTGTGGGGCATACGGAAGATTTGCTTGAAGCTTTGGACCTCCAGGAGCCTCTACAGACCCTCTATACCGGAGGGACCGTATTTCACGGCTTCCTTGGGGAAAGCATAGAAGACTTGGAGACGTGCAAGCTTCTTGTGCGCAGAGTGATGGAAAATTACGAAATACCTTATTTTACAGTTTCTCCGACATTTTCGGTTTGCGGGGTTCACGGATACCTGAGAGGCGAACAGCCGAAATGCCCGAAATGCGGCGCTGAAACAGAAGTATGGACAAGAGTAGTGGGATTCCACAGGCCGGTAAAGAACTGGAACAAAGGAAAGCGCGAGGAGTACAGAGAAAGAAAGGCGTTTGACATGAAAACGGCCGCAGGAGCGTTTTAAATGCTGTTTAGAGGCTGGCAAAAGGTATCTTTGATGGATTATCCCGGAAAGATAGTTTCGACGGCTTTTGTTGGGGGATGCAACTTCAAGTGCCCGTATTGCCATAACTGGGAGTTGGTTGAGAACGGGACGGATCTCGAAGTGATCACACCAGGTGAAGTCTTTTCATTTCTTGAGAAGAGGCGTGCAATGATTGACGGTGTATGCGTAAGCGGAGGAGAGCCCACAATACACAAGGATCTTCCGGAATTCATCAAGAAGGTCAAGGATATGGGCAAACTCGTAAAACTTGACACAAACGGATCGAACCCCGACATGATAAGGAAACTGCTGGATGGAAACCTGCTTGACTACATAGCTATGGACGTCAAGTGCGCAATGGGAAAATACTGCTTGCTGACCAAGTGCGGAAGCGAAGATTTGCCAAATCTGTTCGAGTCGATTGAAACAATAAAAAAATCGCGTATTGCTTACGAGTTCAGAACAACTCTAACAAAGGAATACAATCCGGTTGAAGACAAACATGATTTGGCCGAACTGGTTTCGGGGGCAGAGAGTTATGCGCTTCAGAAATTCAGAGTTCCCGAGGGTGATTTCGGTGAAAGATTGAACCCGCTTGGCAAAAGCGAAGCTGTAGAAATAATGGAAACGATAAGACCCTATGTCGGGCAAATTGTTTTAAGGGGTTATTGACGGAAAAAACTTGGCAATCCTGTTGACAAGTTCACAGGAATTTGGTATTATGATGCAGTCGCTAAAAAGAACGTTCCAAAGTAGCTCAACGGTGGAGCACCCGGCTGTTAACCGGTAGGCTGTGAGTTCGAATCTCACCTTTGGAGCCATATTTGGCCCCTTGGTCAAGCGGTCAAGACACCGCCCTTTCACGGCGGTAACAGGGGTTCGATTCCCCTAGGGGTCACCAAGTGGGCGCATAGCTCAGCTGGGAGAGCACCTGCCTTACAAGCAGGGGGTCACAGGTTCGAGCCCTGTTGCGCCCACCACTTTAAAAGACACACAAACGCGGCCTGGTAGTTCAGTTGGTTAGAACGCCGGCCTGTCACGCCGGAGGTCGAGAGTTCGAGTCTCTTCCAGGTCGCCATTTAAATTGCCAGCGTAGCTCAATTGGTAGAGCAACTGACTTGTAATCAGTAGGTTGGGGGTTCAAGTCCTCTCGCTGGCTCCATTAATGCATTAATCACGGAGGGGTGCCCGAGTGGCCAAAGGGAACGGACTGTAAATCCGTCGGCACAGCCTACGAAGGTTCAAATCCTTCTCCCTCCACCAAATGAAATTATAATGAGCGTTGGCTGATGCACTGGGTTTGTACTGTTTTTACTGCCTGCTGCAAACTGCCTACTGCAAACTGTAGTTATGCGAAAGTGGCTCAGTGGTAGAGCATCGCCTTGCCAAGGCGAGGGTCGCGGGTTCAAATCCCGTCTTTCGCTCCAATACGCGGGTGTAGCTCAGTG
>Ga0209947_1000277_pt1 | contig 31577 bp, 20 predicted proteins | sample SalPonR2_B_D2_MG_FD_185706 | JGI IMG/M metagenome (GOLD analysis project Ga0209947, IMG submission 185706) | Salt pond soil microbial communities from South San Francisco under conditions of wetland restoration - Salt Pond MetaG R2_B_D2_MG... ...
CTGTTCTCGATCACACTATATCTACAGTAGTCCATTCTCTGAGGATCAATGGATCACCCTGCGGTGAACTGGCCCTGAATGCTGCTGTATGCAGCTATTACAATATCCCAGTAGCCCTGATAACCGGAGATGAAGCAGTTTGTTCCGAAGGTGAAGAGTTTTTTCAAAAAGTAGTAACTGTACCTGTAAAGGCAGGAAGATCACAGTTTTCTGCTGTCCTGATAAATCCAAAGGAAACTTTCTGCAAGATCTCACTGGGAGCCCAGGAGGCAATAAGGTTAATAAAGAACGGTGAAGCAAAAACTCCTCTTTTTGAACTTCCCTACAGACTTGAGATAACTTTTCAGCTGACATCCCAGTGTGATGCAGCTTCAGTAATGACCTCATCAAGAAGACTTAACGGGAGAACGGTATGTTTTGAAGGCAATGATCTGCTTTATATGAGAAGACAGGCCAGCGCAGCCATAGATCTGGCCGAAACGGTACCCTGCTGGTAGATAATGATGATCTCATCAATAATTACATGGCTGGTCAAAACTATTGGTGATCTTGGATATTGGGGAATAGTATCGCTAATGTTCCTTGAATCCTCTTTTTTCCCCTTTCCCAGCGAGGCTGTTATTCCTCCTGCAGGATACCTGGCTTACAAAGGAGAGATGGATCTTTTTATTGTAATTATTGCCGGAATTGCAGGCAGCATACTGGGGGCACTTTTCAATTACTGGATCTCGGTCAAAGTAGGAAGACCATTTTTCGATAAATATGGCAAGTATATTTTTGTATCTGAGAGATCTCTGGACAGGGCAGAACATTTCTTCGACAGGCATGGACATATAAGCACTCTTGTAGGCAGGCTGCTGCCTGGCATCCGCCAGTATATATCTCTTCCCGCAGGAGTTGCCAGAATGAGGATGATACCATTTATCAGCTTCACCGCTGCAGGCTCGGGTATATGGGTCTGCATACTTGCATTCACAGGTTATCTCATAGGTGATAACAGCCAGCTTCTTCAAACATACATACACCGTATAACGATCTGGCTTGCAATATTCTGCATTATACTGACCCTCGGATACATTACACTTGTAAGAAAAAGGAAGAAGGGGGAATGATCCCCCAGCGTTCATTTCAGATTTTCCATAATCGTCTTCAATAGAAATGTATGAGACGAAGGAATCTTTTCTATCCTCCCGGAAAAGACTCTCGCCAGAAGAAGAGCTTTCTCTCTGTAATCTTCTCTATCCACTAATTCCGAGAGAGAAAGAAGTACCTTCAGCGCAACCGCGTTACCAGATACTGAAGCTCCGTCATATGCATCTTTGGGACGGAAAAAGAGTTCTCTTTCACTGTCAACAAAAAAGAAACCTCCTTTATCACTGTCATGAAAAAGATCGATCATTTTATCCACAAGTAATTCCGCCTTTTCAATATAGCAGAACTGCCCTGTTGACCTGTGGAGCTCAAGGAGAGCCTCTGCATAAAAGGCATAATCATCAAGAAAACCACTGATATCTATATCTCCATCCATCGATCTGTGATAAAGGATCCCATCCGAAGAGATCATTTGTTTATCAATTCCATCAGCACACCTTACCGCAGCTTCTATCCATTCCTGTTTTTCAAGTATTTCCCCTGCTGACGAAAGTGCGGAAATTGCAAGACCATTCCAGTCTGAAAGGATCTTCTTATCCATAAAGGGTAAAGTCCTTCTGTTCCTCCGGGCGAGGAGGTCTTTCCTCCATTTGCGAATATGAGACATCATATCTTCCGTACTTATACCAGCCTTTTGAGCACATTTTTCAGGAGAGATCTGCATGTAAAGTATATTCAGACCGTTGCGAGTACCCGTCTGATCCTCTTGAAAGTTCCCCTCTTCAGCGACAGGGAACAACATACAGAACAGGTCCCAATCTGAACCGATCAGTTCTTTCAATTCCTCAAGGCTCCATAGGTAATACCTGCCTTCACCCTCTTCGCTATCCGCCGAACTTGCTGAATAAAACATGCCCCCGGGAGAAGAAAGCTGGGAAATAATACAGGAAGCAGTCATCTCCATGATATTTATAATATCCGGATCTTTTGTTTTTGAATAAATATCTGCAGAAGCAGACAGAATAAGTGCCTGATCATACAGCATTTTTTCAAAATGCGGAACTTTCCAGTACCTGTCAGTGGAATACCTGTGAAATCCACCACCAAGGTGATCCATAATACCTCCAAGAGACATCATCTTCAGGCTTTCCGTGGCCATATCAAGAGCCTTGCCGCTGTCTTTCCAGTCAGAATATGCTGAAAGGAACATAAGAGCCGCCGGCATGGGAAATTTGGGCGCGTCTGAAAACCCTCCCCATTTCTGGTCGAAACTCTTCTCAAGATTTCTGTAGGCCCTGTCAAGTATTTTTTCTCCCGGGATATCCCCCGGATCCATAATCGATGTATTATTGAGGGAACTGACGATCTCATCAGCTGATCTAACAAGCGATTCCCTCTGGGTTCCCCATAGAAACTTGATCCTTGGAACCATCTCCATAAGCCCGGGCATCTGTCCCCTGGATCTTTTGGGGAAATAGGTAGCGGCAAAAAATGGCTTGCCTTCCGGTGTAAGGAAAACATTGAGAGGCCAACCACCACTGTTGTTCATCAACTGGCACACAGCCATGTAGACATCATCAATATCCGGTCTCTCCTCCCTGTCAACCTTTATGCAGACGAAAGTGTCATTGAGAAGTTCTGCTACTTCAGGATCACTGAATGATTCTTCTTCCATGACATGGCACCAGTGGCATGTGGAATATCCGGCTGAAAGAAAAACCGGTTTATCTTCTCTGGAGGCTTTTTCAAAAGCTTCTTCACCCCATGGAAACCATTCAACAGGATTTGCAGCATGCTGGAGAAGGTATGGACTTTTTTCCCCTGCGAGTTTATTAGAATACTCCATAAAGTCGGATCCCCTTTCATTTTAAGACTTTCAACACATTATTACGTATTGAGAAGCAGAAGCGATAAATTCAGAAGAAAGGCATAACTTACCCAGATAAGGTAGGGAACAAGCAGCAAGGCCGCCTTAAAGGAAACCTTTCTGAAATAATAAAAAGTTGCCAATATAAAAAACCACATCAGGACAATTATTACAAGACCGCCTGATATTGAACGGAGCCCGAAAAAGACAGGTGACCACGCACCATTAAGGATAAGCTGAATGAAAAACAGGATCATCCCTTTTTTTCTGAAGGGATCGGATGAAGGTGCTGTCCAGACAAGATAAAGTGAAAGCCCCATCATGAAGTAAAGAATAGTCCATACGGGAGCAAAAACCCATGCTGGAGGATTGAAAGAAGGTTTTACAAGATAGCGGTACCACTGCTCTATGGATCCACGGGTATATACAGATCCTGCAGATCCCGTGGCAAGACAGATAAATATTGATACCGCAAGTTTGGGCAGATCTTTGATCCTCATCAGTAACACCTCCCTGTTAAAATCTTACCATCAGGGAATGTACAGGCATAGCAGAGTATCCAGAAAAAATAAAGATCAGAAACAATTTTGGATTTTAGATTTTAGATTTTGGATTAAACCCCACAGTTCAAGATCAGGACATAGCGATTTTAGATTTTGGATTTTATCTGAGTTGGCTCGCAAAACCGGATATAAATTTGATCCAGGATCGAGATCAGTGATCCAGAATAACCTGTTCTGCCTCAACGAGCGGAAGAATCCCGGCGATATCCTCGAGGGTAACCCATGCGCCGGCCTCCCTGAGCTTTTCATGAGTGGAATTTCCTGTGATCATTCCAACTCCACGAACACCGGCAGATGAAGCGCATTGCATATCAGCACAGGTATCTCCTACGTAAAGGACTTCCCGAGGTTCAACACCGAGAAGCTCCATACCCTTGATGACAAGATCCGGTGCAGGCTTTGCATTTTCTACATCCTGAAGACCAATGGCAAAGGAAAAATAACTCATCAGTTTCATGGCTTCAACTGCACTCTGGACATTTGTCCTGTTGGATGCAACTGCAGATAATATCCCAAGCCGTTTAAGACTCTGCAGAAGATCAATGGTCCCGGGGAAAAGATCAATACCTGAGTATTCGGTCTCTTTAAAAGATCTCCTGTAAGATTCCAGCCACCGTTCGTCAAAACGCCCCCAGACCATGGCCCAGGATTCTTCTATGGGAAGCCCTATAATGCTCATGACCTCTTCCCTGCTCAATTCCCGGAGGCCTTCGTTCCTTGCTATGAAATTCATCCCCTCTGTTATTGCATAACTGCTATCTACAAGGGTCATGTCAAAATCAAAAAGAACTGCTTTTATCATTTGGTCCTCCTGATGTTGCTATCAGATTTGAAGGGCATATTACAATAATAATGAATAAATTGCAAAATATTTCCAGTACGGTAAAAAAAGGGCTTCCCGAAAACAATGGGAAGCCTTTTTTAAAATAACAATGATCCTGAATACTGCAAAAATATCAGGAAATTACTCCTCCGGGCCGGACAACGCGATTCTGAAGTTCACCTATTCCCTGTATCCTGACTGTCAGAATATCACCGTGTTCCACAGGCCCTATACCTGATGGTGTACCTGTAGCAATAACATCACCAGGATTGAGGGTCATTACCCTGGATACACAGCTAACAATATGGTTGACATTAAATATCAGGTCGCTGGTAAGGGAATCCTGGACAACCCTGTCATTCTTAAGCATTGAGATCTCAAGGTTTGAAGGATCAATATCCATCTCTATCCATGGACCCAGGGGAGCAAATGTATCAAAGGATTTGGCCCTGGTCCACTGGCCATCCTTCTTTTGAAGGTCCCTTGCAGTTACATCATTAAAACAGGAATAACCAAGTATTACGTTACCAGCCTCTTCTGCTGAGATGTTACAGGCCTTTTTGCCAATAATGATCGCGAGCTCGGCCTCGTAATCAACTCTTGAGCTTATCCCTGGATATATTATATCTTCTCCGTGGGCCGCGAGAGCACTTGGAGGTTTGAGAAACATCAAAGGCTCTGAAGGGATCTGGACACCCGTCTCCTCGGCATGGGCCCTGTAATTCAACCCCAGCCCAACAATTTTTGAGGGATAAACAGGTACCAGATACTTCTGAACATCTTTGAGAGGGATCTGCCAGCCGGTCAACTCATAATTCCCGGCAATATCTCCCCTGATCTCCTTGACATAACCTATACCATCCGTTATCCCCTGGATGACAGTGTCATTTCTGAGGAATCTCATAAATTTCAAACCAACCACCTGCTTTCGCGAATATTAAATACGGTCAGTTACCGCATCCTTCGCCTTCCATACTAACAGCAGTAGATACCTTAAGTACATAGTCTCCCCTGTAGGGAAGTCCAATTATTTTTACGATACCCTCTTCAAAAGTCATTCCTTTAGGTACCCATACCTGGAAATTCTCTTCTTCAAGATAATTGAAATGTTCGGGCTTTTCTGGCGGACCGCTCCAGACTAGAGCGGAAAGAGGCTCTCCTCAGTAACCCTGGTAAGTTCCAGGCTGGACATACCACTCCATTCCCTCGCTTGCCATCTTTTCTTTTGCTGTCGAGGTTATTTGAAGATCCAGATCAGACGCAAGTACTGGAAGGGCAGCAAGAGTAAGTAAAACTAATGCCAAAGCTATGATCAAGAATTTCTTCATGTGATCTTCCTCCTTTTAAGCTATTTTCAGGAAAATTATACTTTATTATAACGCAGGGGTAAACTGGCAGAAATACTTATCCTCCTATTTTCAGAAGGAATCTCCCTACTTTCCCGATGCTGTTAAAATAAAAATGATATCTAACAAGGAGATGTTCAAATGGAAATTCATGCCTACACAAGAATATCGGATATAGCCCCTGATCTTGAGCGGTCAGCCTTCACAAAAAATGACGGGCGCGGTGTATATTTTTTCGTACCAGCTCGGCCAGACATTCAGATGCTAAGGGATATACTGCTCAAGAACCGTTCATTCGGTTCCTCCAGCTGGCATATCTGGAGATGGAGCGATCTTTACCGCGAGATCTGGGCGGATAACCGGAAATACATTGAAAATACTTTGCAGCGCCGCCAGATCGATCCTCCAGACCATTGGATAATCGTCCGGCATATTCTTGCTGAATATCTTGCTGAAATTGACAGTTCAAACCATTCAGACCTTCCGCCGGGAATAAGGACCCGGGGCTTTATTTCAACTCTCGGACAGACACTGAGGGAACTCTTAAGAGAAGAAGTAACTCCCAATGAGCTGGCCAGTTCTCTCGGATGCCATGCCTGCCCTGATGATGGATCATGCCCCTTCTCTGATATTCCGGAGGGACTGCTCTGCCGTCTATACCACTCCTATTCATCATATCTTGAAACAGGAGGGCCATCAGGACTTTTTGACAGCGCACAGATAGCGACACTTACAAGAGAGATACTCGAATCAGTCTGCCGGAAAAACCCGGCATGGGCAATTAACAAAAACCTTATATTTACAGGATTTTCCAGTTTTAACCATAGCCAGAAAAAACTTGTAGACAGCCTTGAGGCAGCAGGCTGCCAGATAGCTATATATACCCCTCTGAATGGTACCCCGGGAAGTTACACTGTCAGGGATCAGTTCCCCCATGCAGAGATATTTCCCCATGCAGACGGACCTATGAGTTATATTGAAATTGCAGGAGGGGACAGAAGAATAGAAATGGAGACTATTGCAAGGGAACTTGTCATGTGGTCTACTGACAATGGGCATATCCCTTCAATGTTTGAAAATAACCCCTTCCCCGGCTGGTCAAATACGGGAATGAGCATACCTGATCCCTACCTTGCTACAGCAGTGGAAGTGCTCGAAAGATACCATATACCACACAACTGCAGACATGGCCTGAAAGTTGCCATGACACCACTCTGGGAAATGTTACGAAGGATCCATGAATGTTCCTGCGAAGGATGGCCAGGAAAGGAAACTTTGAGACTGCTTCGGGAACCATGGTTCGCAGGCCCTTCTTTTATTCCAGATACCCAGGGAATATTCCTTCCTGAAGGCCGCAGGCAGTGGACCGAAACTTTATCCTCTAAAAATGATCTTTCGGCAGAAAATTTCTCCGGAATGTGCGCTTTTTCAGATGCTGTTAAAGATGGAAGAGAACCAGCCGGCCTCCTTGGATTGATCATTGAACTGGCTGAGATCTGCAAATGGGAAAAAAAGATCTCGCAGTACATAATAGATGATCCGAGACTTGATGAAAAATGCAGACAATTCAACGCAGCCCTGAGAGAAGTCAGGGAAAAAACACTTTCAGTGGAACAGATCCAGAAAGATATCGGCCGGGCAGGCGACACGACCCTGAAGGGAAATGAAGCTTTCAATTACCTTTCCAACTGGGCAAGAGAAACAACAATATGGCACAGACCCGGATGCACTGATTCTATGGAAGTTTTCACCGGGACACCTCCGGTTTTTGCCGAAAAAGAACTCTGGATCTTTTGCGGCGCTTCATCAACCACATGGCCGGGGAATCTCAGAGAATCCCCCCTCCTGCCTGATGGACGCAAGGATATGCTTCATAGTTCAATGTCCCTTGGAAGCAGTCACCTCCCACTGCTCTCGGAACAGCGTAAACAGAGAGAAATGCTTTTTAACAGGATATGCGCCTGCGGGAAAAAACTAACGATCATAAGTTACCCTCTTACAGACTCATCCGGAAGACCTCAGGCATCCTCTCCCTTCATTCGTAAGGCTCAGAATGAGCATAGCGGTAAAACATGGATCCAGCGCAGTAGTGAAAACTACTTTATCCACAGAGGACCTGGAAAGATCCTTCCTGGTGAAGATGAAAAAAGAGTTGGGGAAAATGAAATAAGGGAAAAAGATCTTTACCCTGGTATCATAAAAGAGAGAAAACTGCCAGTACACAGGATAGAACATGGGGGCATACCTTCGGTGAGTCTAAGTTCCGTGGATCAATGGAAGAAGTGCCCTTTCAGATACTACTGTATGTATATACTAAGGATAGGAGAGGAAGGTCCGTCCGGATTTGACCCTCTAACTGCAGGTATGCTCCTTCATGAACTCTGGAGGAGAACCTGGAAGGAAACGGATCTCAAAAAAGATACGATTAAAAAAACTGCCGAAAGGCTTCTGTCCGATGTGACATCCGATCATTATCCCGAACTTCTTGAGGAACCTTCATTAAAAAGACACAGGACAAGGCTTGCCGCCCAGGTTCAAGCTGTAGGATCTCTGCAGGACATGATGGAAAAAACTGGATATCGGGATAAGGAAATATCACCATTTTTCGAGTACAGCCTGCCATCTCTTGAAATAAACGGAGTTATTTTTGAAGGAAGGCTTGATCGTCTGGATATAATGAAGGATGGATCAGGCATAATATGTGACTATAAAAGCGGGAATTCTTTTAATTTTAAAGACTCCCTTCAACTTCCAGCTTATACTCTGCTTCTTGAAAAAGGAACTTCGGACAGGACCGAACTTCCTTCAATGCTGTCGGGTTACTGCTACATCTGCCATGGAGACGGGAAGCTTAAAGCAACAGCAGCGAGCCGGGAGTCGGCAGACTACATGCTTATGACCCAAAGGAGCAGGCTGGATATGGAAGTAAAAGTCAGGTCAGCCGAAGAAGATCTTGGCGCAATGGCTGAAGATATAAAAACAGGTTCCTTCAGACCCAACTATAATTCTGACACCTGCAGATACTGCCAGTTCAAAGGAATATGCAGAAAATATGAAGCAACAGGAATAGAGAATGAAGAGGTACTGGATCATGTCGATTAAAACACAAAAGAATGTTCTATCTCTTGAAAAACACCTTGAAGAAATGACACTCCCTGGCCAGAAGGAAGCAATAACTGCTACTGAACCTCTTGTAGTCGTAAGTGCAGGAGCAGGAACTGGTAAAACCTGGACCCTTGCCTGGAGATTTATCTGGGCTGTAGCAACAGGGAGAGCATCCGTGAAACAGATCCTGACACTTACTTTTACGGAAAAAGCAGCACGAGAAATGAAGGAAAGGATATCCAGTATTCTGGAAATGCTCGAAAAAAGCTTCCCTTCGCGCAGGAGTACTTTTTCAAATGCACGGGAACAGCTTGATGAAGCCTATATATCAACCATACACTCCTTCGCCATGAGGGTTATTCGGGAAAGTTCACTGGACATTCCCATTGATCCGGAGGCAAGACCAGTGTCTCCTCCTGATGAAGGATCTTTCTGGAGAGATGTCGAAGAAAACCTTGATATTCTTCGGACCGACTGGTTCACACGAAGGATAAGCGACGAATGGAAAGATAGCGTAAGGAAACTGTTTTCAGAACCTGCGATGGAGGAAATCCTTAATTTTTATGGAGCACAAAGTATAGCAGATCTGGCTGCCGGAAGTGTTTCACGTTTTTCCCCTCTCGGACTTTCTCCTGAAAAACTTTACGACTGGGGAGAGAACATTGAAAGACACGACGAAGACCTTGGGAAAGACCTGGCCAGGATACTTGAGCCAGATCTTAAAAAACAGTTCGAGCTCTGGCTCGGAACCAACGGTATATTCGTCAGCCTCGATAAAACCGGCAAAGAGAAAACATCACTTGCAAAAAATATCGACAAATTTATTAAAACCTGGGGACAGGATGTGCCATCAGGCGGAAACCTCATCAACTTCATTAAAGATCTGGCCATGACACTCAAAGGTGCACGCGGTGAACTCAAGACAAGGATCAATGATCTTCTCGAGGAAGATGTCTCAAAATATCGGGCAGAAATAATGAAAAACTTCTCTTTGTTCGACTTTATCCAAAAGGGATGCAGCAGCGAGGAGATATTTTACAGGAAGATGCTGCTGAAATTAACTTCAGTATGCTGGAAGATCTGGCAGGAAGAAAAGGCACGACGCGGACTGATCTCATTTGATGACATGATGGCACTTGCCCATGAGGCAGTCAGGGAGAATAACAGTTATTCTGAACGATTCTGCGAGATCCTTCTCGATGAATTTCAGGATACTAATGAAATTCAGGATGAGTTTGTACGCCAGATATGGGATCCTGAAACACAGAGGCTTTTTTTGGTGGGAGACCTGAAGCAGTCTATATATGGTTTTCGGCAGGCTGAACCTCAACTTTTTCTTCAATACATAAAAAGTGCCCAAAACTGGCACAACGGCAGATATATAAATCTGGACACAAGTTTCAGAAGTAGTGATCAAGTCCTGCGGTCTGTCAATGACATCTTTGCTTTCACATGGAAGGAAGGATTAGGAGACCAGCTTAGACATCCGTATGAACCTCTCGTCCCCCCCCTGTCGCTTGACTGGCATGAGAAAAGACAGAAAACTGACCTCCCGGCATTTTCAATTCTGCTGAGATCAGGATCTTCTTATGAGGACGGGGAGTGCGAAAAGATCGAAACCCTTCGTGAAGATCTGGCAAGACGATTAGGAACTGAACTCATGGAAATGATAAATACCGGGAAAACAGTATGGGACAAAGAGATCTGCTCACAGAGAGAACTCTCCTGGAAAGATATCGCCATACTGGTCCCCTCAAGGACCCATTATCCATGTCTGGAAAAAGTACTGGTCGACGAGTTTTCCCTGCCGATATATTTCGTAAGCAGTACCGGATATTATTCCAGGAGCGAAACTCTTGATATTGTCGCGTTACTCGAATTTCTCCAGGACAAAACCAACAGCACAGCTCTCGCACACTTTCTATCTTCTCCTTTATCGGGAATGACTCTGGAGGAAGTGAAAGAGATTCTTGAGACTACCCTTCCAGAAAGATGCCCGGCTGAAAAAATGCTCTTCCAGGCAGGAAAGTATCAACCTGGGTTTGAAGCAAGGTTAACTTCCCTCTCCAGAAAAGCTGTATTTGAAGGCCCTTCAAAGGTTATTGAGGAGATCATTTCTGATGGACAGATATTGGCAAAATATCCTCCATGGCTTCGAAAGCGTGCCGCAGCCAACATTAGAAAGGCAATAGACATTGTAAGGGAATACGAGACCTGCAGAGGCAGGGATCTTGAAGGTTGTGTGGAATACCTGACAAAATCTGCCGGAAGAGGTATACGCCTCGAAGAGGCACCTGTAACAGGAGAAGATGAAGATGTGATCAGGGTAATGACAGTTCACGCGGCAAAGGGGCTTGAATTTCCAGTTCTGGCACTTTTCGGTATCGAACAGTCACCCACCAGCGGGGGGAAAGGGACAAGTCTGCAGCCATCCCCCCATATGGGGACGGCACTGAGTGGTATTCCTCAAATAAACGATGGGGAAAGGGCTGATATACCTCTGAGTTCAGAGGTTTTCAGATATATGGAGAAAAAGAAGATATCCGAAGAATGGCAGAGGCTTTTTTACGTGGCATGTACAAGGGCTCGTGATTCTCTGCTCCTTTGCGGTACTGTAAAAAGAAATAAGGATGGCCTTTCTGTGGACAAAGGTTCCTGGCTTTCTCTCCTCTCTGAAAGATCAGGCGGAATAGATAAACTCCCCTTTTATGATGAGGAAGAGAAAAGATCGAAAGCAGAAATTTTGACTAGTATATCTTCAGATCCTTATAGAAACCGCATTATAGAACTGCCGAATAACAGCAATGTAAGACTTGAGAAAGTAAGTGCAACATCCTTTGCACTTTACAGGTTCTGCCCCTACGCTTACAGGATGAAATTTATGCAGGGTATGGATCTTGACTGGGAGCTCCCGGGAGAGGAAAGATCTGGCGGAAGCGATATGGGGACCCTTGCCCACTGGATGCTTCAAAAATGGGATTTCAGAACAGACACTGTCGATCAGCTTATTCCCGTTGACAGGGAAGGACTTCTGGAGAGAAAAAAGGACCTGCCATTTGCTCTTCACCCTGTTTGGGAAAAACCATATGCACGGAATGACCTTCGGGACTGGCTTCTTCGCCTGTGCGGAACACCTCTGGGTATAGAACTTGCCCGGCTGTCTGATTCAAAGGAACTCCACAGGGAATTTCCCTTCAGTGTTGGGATAGGAAATGGGACTCGACTGGTCGGTTCTGTGGATGTAATGTGGGTCAAGAATAATATAATTCATGTCAGGGACTATAAAATAACAGCTGTAAAGAACACACCGGAGATACTTTATGAGGAACAAATGAGGTTCTACGGGCTCGCATTGAAAAAACGTGACGCATCTTTGAAACAGGATATAAGATTGTATCATTTAAGGGAAGGGATCGAATCAGAGGGCATACCTTCGGATAATAGAACGATAGAAAACACGGAAAAATTAATTCTGGACATGGCATATGAGGCTGCACTGGGCAACCTTCCTCCAGCCAGGGATAAATGCGACCGTTGCCCTTTTCGGAAAAGCTGCACAAATCCATGCAGTGAATGGTAAACTTGTGTAGAAGGAAAACAGAAAACAGTCAGAATATGGAGGTGCTTTCAAGATGTTCGAGCTCAGGGACTATCTGAATACAGGAGAATCATACGAGATCAACAAAACAGTTGATGTAGAAGATACTGTCGGTAATCAGTCGGTATACCTGAATCAGCTTCTCTCCACCTCAGCCTGTGTAGATATATTTGTGGGCGCATGTACCGAGATCGCGGACAGGAAACTTCCGGAGGGGTTCATAACTGTTGGTTTCAACATAGATATTACACATCTGGCCCCGACTCTTCTTGGAACAAGCGTAACCTTCAGTGCAAGACTCAGAAATATTTCGGGCAACAGGCTTTACTTTGACCTTTCAGCAAGGGACAATCTGGGAAAGATACTGGAGGGAACCTTTGAACGAGTTGTTGTAAGCCGCATTGCTCTTATGGACAAAGCCTCTGAAAGAGCTGGGAAAAAAGGCGATACCCTGTGAGCAGTTACACATATCCGGACTATGAAAGATCTGCCCTTTTAACAATAGATATGCAGAGAGATTTCTGCCAGGAGGGACGGCCTGACCTTGAAAGCAGGAAGATCGTAGCAGCAAAGGTCTCGAAACTTGCACAAACATTTATTTCTGCAGGAAAACCGATAATCCATATTGTCAGGATATACCTTGAAAATGGCAGCAACGTGGATATATGCCGAAGAAAAACTGTCGAGGAAGGTCAAAGGATAGTTTCGCCGGGAAGTGATGGTGTACAGATCCTTCCAGAGCTGCTTAAGGACAGCCGGACAAGGCTTCAGTGTGACAGTTTGATAGAGGGAAACATTCAGGAACCGCATAAAAACGAATATATTATTTATAAACCCCGTTTTGGAGCATTCTTCAAGACACCTCTTGAATCTTTCTTAAAAAACAGAGGGATCAACACCCTTGTTTTTACAGGATTTAATTTTCCGAACTGTCCGAGGTGCTCCATTTATGAGGCAAGTGAAAGGGACTTTAGAATTACAGCAGTCCTTGACGGGATCTCTAACCTCTACGAAAGAGGGATAAATGAACTTGAAGCGATCGGCATCAACTGGATATCGGCATATGATCTTGAAAAAGAGTTATTCTGAACACAGAGATATCAGACATATTAGAACGAGAGGAGATAGACCTGATGCAGATAATGAAACCCTTCAGTTTTGAGCTGCCCACCCGTATAGAGTACGGGGAAGGGGCAGTTGAAAAACTGGGCCTTTACCTTGATGAACTCTCTGCAACCAGAGTACTTATAGTAACTGATGAAGGTATCCTGAAAGCCGGGTTGCTGGACAGGGTAAAGAACATAATAGCGGAAAAAGGACTTGCACTTGGAATATTCAGCGGTGTGGAGCCAAACCCCAAGGACCATAATGTAACTTCAGGCGCAAATGCAGCACTGGAGATGGATGCTGACTGCATTGTTGCCGTGGGTGGAGGAAGCCCCATAGACTGCGCAAAGGGAATATCCCTGCTGGTGACCCACGGTGGTAATATTCGCGATTATGAGGACAGCTCTCTTATAAAAAGGAACGTCCTTCCGTTGATCGCAATACCTACGACCGCTGGTACGGGAAGCGAAGTGACTTTTGGTTCTGTAATAACAGACACTGTCCAGAACTTTAAATTCACCGTTAAAAGCCCGGCCATAGGCCCCGCAGTTGCCCTTGCTGACCCCCGGATGACAATGACTATGCCGCGTTCCCTTACAGCAGCTACAGGCATGGACGCATTGACGCATGCTGTTGAAGGTTATACCGCTAAAAATGCTGAACCTGTCGGAGATGCTCTCGGGCTGTACGCCATAGAACTGATATCAAAATACCTCAGGAGAGCTTATGATGATGGAAACGACATTGAAGCAAGATCCGGCATGCTTCTTGGAAGCATACTGGCCGGTATGTGTTTCAGTCACTCGGATGTAGCGGCGGTACACTGCATAGCCGAAGCTCTCGGAGGAAAATACGATCTACCCCACGGTGTCTGCAATGCCGTAGTTCTTGCCCCCATGATGAAGTACAACATGGATCACTGCCTGGAGAAATATGCCCGGGTAGCAAAAGCAATGGGTTTCAGCTTCTCCACCGAAGAAGAGGGATGCTCGATCGCAGTGGAGGAAGTCGCAAAGCTTGCACGGAATGTTGAACTTCCTGCTTTCAGCGAACTTGGAGTAAAAGAAAAGGACCTTGAGGAAATAGCAGCCAAATCCGCACTTAACGGAAGCAACAGGGATAATCCGAGACCGCTTGAGGCCGGGGATTATCTTGAATTCCTGAAAGATATCTACAGCGGTAAAAGATAAGAAGAAAGTCTGATCAGAGGGACTTCCATGTCTTGAAGCCGTTTCCAAGGACCTCTGAAGCATCACTTACGGACATGAACGCAGACGGATCGATCTCTGAAAGATAGTTTTTGAGGCTTGCCGTCTGCATAGGTCCAAGAAGTGCTATGAGTATCGGTCTTTTCTGGCGGCTGTATCCGCCTCTCCCCTCTATCTCCGTAACACCCCTGTTGAGTTTATAGATCAGAAATTTTGAAACTTCCATTGGATAATTGGTAATTATCATTACCTGTTTTCTACGATCGAAAGAACGCTGGGTATTGTCTGCAACTATTCCAAAAACATAGACACTGACAAGACCGTATATGGCAGATTCCAGTCCAACGACAAAGAAGGAAAAACAGAGGATCACAAAATTGATGTATATATTGAAAGTCCCCATCTCTACCCCTCTTCTTTTCCTCAGGACCATTCCCGGTATATCGGTACCTCCCGTTGACACACCATGACTGTATATAAGTCCGGCCCCCAGCCCTTTAAGAACACCTGCTATCACTGCTGCCATAAAGCGATCATCAATATCGGGTACAGGCATGGTCTCGAGAATACCAAGCAGCACTGTAAAAAGTACCACCGTAAAAAGAGACCAGATAACAAACCTCCTGGAAAGGACTTTCCAGCCCCATGCCAGGAGCAAAGCATTTGTTATAACTATCACCCACACAGGGGATATTCCCCAGATATAGCTGGAAAGAACTGCAAGACCCGTAACTCCTATGTCCGGGAACCTGTTTGGTATTACGAACATAATTACAGCTGCAGCTATGAGAAATGTACCGAAACTTACACTCAGGAATACATTCCACTCTTCTTTGACAATTATGTACATATTTTTTAAGATCCTCGATAAAGCCGATAAAAATTTTTCCATTATATCTCTCCCCTTAAGTATAAAGACTTTTTCCTGTATACCGGAATATTTGTTGCTGCAAAGCACTGTAAGGCTTCATCTGGTATAATATTCAGGTTGTATGATTACTAAAATTATGGAGGTGCAAGGGCTTGTTCATCCCCCTTGAAGGAGAAGGAACCGTATCAATTGAACGGGTGGTAGCACTCGTCCGTGACGAAAAAGAAACCGCGATCTTTTTGCGGGATGGCTCTCTTATGGCGACTGGATTCAAGCCCGGAACCCTAGCTAAAAGATATCGTACCTTTAGCTCAGAAGCAAGGAGAAATCTTAAGGTACTTCAACAGGGAGGAGATCTGTAAATGACAGCATCCGCCAGACTTTACACTGCGGAGGACATACAGGTACTGGAGGGTCTTGAGGCTGTACGCCGAAGACCCGGCATGTACATTGGAGATACTGGCCCGAGAGGGCTTCATCACCTGGTCTACGAGGTAGTCGATAATTCCGTTGATGAGGCAATGGCAGGTTACTGCTCGGAAATATATGTGACCATTCACCCCGATGAAAGTGTTTCGGTGGTTGATAATGGAAGAGGTATTCCCATCGATCCTCATCCATCCAACGGGCGACCTGCAGCAGAAGTGGTCCTGACGACCCTTCATGCCGGAGGAAAATTTGACAATGACATATACAAGGTCAGCGGAGGTCTCCACGGGGTTGGCATATCAGTCGTGAACGGCCTGTCAGACTGGCTCGAACTGACCATATACAAGAATGGCAAGGAATGGTCCCAGAGATATGAAAAAGGAATAAACGTAACGGACCTCGAAGGCGGTATAGACACGGGGCTCAGCGGAACCAGGATCCATTTCATGCCTGACGAGGAAATATTTGAGGAGATAACATTCTCCGCAGACCTTCTCAGTGGAAGATTCCGGGAGATGGCTTTTCTCAACCCCGGACTGAAAATAGTCCTCGAAGACATGAGAACAGAGAAGAAAATGGAATTCCAGTACGAAGGCGGAGTCCGGTCATTTGTAAATTACGTAAACAAAGAAAAGAACACACTTCTTCCTGAACCAGTGATAATAACTGGAGAAAAGGAAGGAATAACCCTGGATGTGGGAATACAGTATAACGACGGTTTTCATGAAAGGATATTCGCCTTTGCCAACCTCATACATACGATAGAAGGCGGAACTCATGTCTCCGGTTTCAGAACAGCCCTGACCAGGGCGATCAACGAAATAGCCCGCAGGAACAAGCTCCTCCGGGAAAAGGATAACAACCTTACAGGAGAAGATCTGAGAGAGGGTCTTACAGCTGTAATTTCCATAAAGCTTCCTGAACCTCAGTTCGAAGGGCAGACCAAGACAAAACTCGGCAACAGCGAGGTCAAGGGTATAGTGGACTCAATAATTTATGAGGATATGCTCCAGCAGCTCGACGACCAGCCCCAGCTCGTCAAACCCGTTGTAGAAAAGGCCCTTCAGGCAAGACAGGCGAGAAACGCCGCAAAAAAAGCCAGGGAACTGGTCAGAAAATCAGCTCTCTCCGGTATGAACCTTCCCGGAAAACTTGCCGACTGCTCCAGCAGAAATGCTGAAATAGGCGAGATATACATCGTTGAGGGAGACAGCGCCGGCGGTAGTGCCAAGCAGGGCCGTGACAGGAGTTTTCAGGCTATACTGCCTCTTCGCGGCAAGATACTCAATGTTGAAAAAGCTCGAATTGACAAAATCCTGAGCAACAAGGAAATACGAACTATCATTCAGGCTCTCGGATGCGGGATCGGGGAAGATTTTGACCCCACAAAACTCAGGTACCACAAGATCATAATAATGACTGACGCAGACGTTGACGGTGCTCATATAAGCACGCTTCTGCTTACTTTCTTCTACCGCTATATGAAAGGGCTCATAGAGAACGGATATCTCTATCTTGCTCACCCGCCTCTCTACAGGATACAGAAAGGCAGATCAGTGAAATATTGCTACAGCGACAAGGAATTAAGAAATATTATGCGCGAGGAAAGTCTGAAAAAAGCCTCGGTTCAGAGATACAAGGGACTTGGAGAAATGAATCCTTCTCAGCTCTGGGAAACTACAATGGATCCTCAGAACAGGATCGTCAAAAGGGTCGAAGTTGAGGATGCAATGGCCGTTGATGAATATTTCACCATACTTATGGGCGACAAAGTAGAGCCTCGTCGAGCTTTTATAGAGTCCCATGCCCTTGAAGTAAGGAACCTGGACGTTTAAACCCTTATACCGGGAGGTCCCATGAATAAGAGAAATATCTTTTTTATTATCTCTATCCTCATCTTGACAATGCTGTTACCGGCCGCAGTATCTGCTGACATTCCGCTCCAGCCTGGCGGGATCGTCCTTGCACTATCCGGCGGAGGTACAAGGGGAATAGCCCATGTAGGGATACTGAAGGTACTCGAAGAGGAAAATATCCCAGTCGTCGGCATAGTAGGAACAAGCATGGGATCAATTATTGGTGGTATTTCGGCCTGTGGTTACAATGCAGACCAGATCGCATCAATAATAATGGATATGGACCTGACAAGCCTTTTCTATAACAGGAATACTCCTTCCAATTCTCCACTTGGCAAGGAGAACAGTGCAGAACTCTGGAGTTTCTACAGGGTTCTGATGGACGAAAACGGCAAAGTAGTGGGACCCCTCGGTGGATTATCCGGAGAAAGACTATATGAAAAACTCAGGGATATCGTAAGACCATGTAGAGATATCACGGATTTCAACGATCTTCCGATCCCATTTGCAGCTGTAGCTACTGATCTTATAAACGGTGAACCTGTTGTAATAAGGGATGGAGACCTTGCAGAAGCCATGAGATCATCAATGTCTATTCCAGGTCTTTTTGAACCGTGGAGACTGAATGGAAGGCTTATGGTAGACGGGGGACTGGTAGCTAACCTGCCTGTACGGATAGCAAAAAAGGTATTCCCAGGTTTTCCTGTCGTCGCAGTTGATATTGCTGCATCCAACAAAACAGAGGAAGAGATCAATTCGACAGTGGACGTCCTCGACCAGTGTGTAAATATAATGACTTCAAGAGAACTCAGACAGGATCTTGAAGCTGCCGATCTTATTATACGGCCAGATGTTGGACAAATGCCCATGCTGGATACGAACAACCTTGATAAAGTCCTGCACGCAGGCCTTGAAAGTGGCAGGGAAAATGCGGACCTGCTGAAAAGGCTTTCCATGAATGCCCCGCCATGTCCGGTACTTAACAGGACAACCGTCAAAGAATTACCCCGCACAAGGACTTTGAGGACTGCAGAGCAGAATCGATCAGATGACCGGAGATACATAACTGCAAAAAAGTATAAATATGAAACCCTGATCGGGGGCAGCTATTCAAGTTTTCACGATCATAACTGGCTTTATGCCGATATAGTCACCCGGGACCTCCGTGAAAGCGGAGATACTTTTACAGCTAATATTGTTGCAGGCAGAGAATGGGGTCTGGGATTCAGATACCTTAACTCTGGAGAAGAGTGGAAAAAGAGAAGTGAAACAACTGTCTACATGAGAAAGAGAGAATTTGAACCTGCAAATGCCCCGGATGTTGAATGGTACCGTTTCTCAGCTTCATATACTGAACGTTTCTTCCTGGGTCCGCTCAGAGCAGGGATCGGACTTAGCGCTGAATATTATGATGCCGATTCCCGGTCCGACAGCTATTTTATCCCAACGGCCTTTACTATGTACAATACCCTTGATGATGAAATTGATCCCACCTCGGGAACATCCATAAGGGCGGATATCTGGTGGCCGGAAGCAGATGAAGTTATTACACGCCTTGATCTCAAAAATGTTCACACTTTCAGCAACGGTCGCAGAAGGCTGATCATCCGCGGCGGCCTGTATGCCGGAGATGACAGCAACCCTTACTTCAGGGCATATCTCGGTGGAAGGCAGGAATTATATTCCGTGGCAGAGAATCCACTGACAGCTGAAAATATGGCCTGGTGGAGAGCGACCATAAGGACAGTAATTTTTAAAAACTGGTGGGGGACAATAAATGCGGACCTGTTCTACGGCATGGGATATCTGATGGACACTTCCTTCAGCATTATTGAAGATCCATGGGAAACTGGTCTGGCCCTTTCAGTACCTGGAACTGCTTTTAATGGAAAACTTCTGGTAGTATACAGCGAGGATGATGAATGGACATTCGGGATCACTCTGGGCGTGCCTGCCTGGGAAGATGGGCCAAGGCAATAGACAGGCGATAGGATCAGTTTCATTCCAGTGTTTCGAAAAATCTGTCCACTTCCCTGTTTGTTCTCATGTTCCCCCTTGCAGATTCCAGAAGGATCTTCCGCCTTATTTCGCCGATCCTTCTGCTGCTTCTCTCATCAAGCCGACGCATTATTTCCTTTCCGTCAGGAAGATCAACACTCCTCGAAAGATTTTCAGCCGCTTTCCTTACGCGCAGGAGATTTTTCCCAGCATAAATAACTTTTTCTGGTGGCAGAAATCCTGAAAGAACCAGCCTGCGAACTTTAGCAATGCCTGGAAACCTCAGTTTCACTGCTGTATCCGCTATATCCTCTTCTCTCATATGAGTTCTGTTAATTGCCCTGCAAATGTCAATTAACAGACATACCTCTTTTTTGAGTTTTACAGGCCAGCACCATCGCCCCATCCTAACAGCAGGTTCAGGCTCAAGATCATATAAAAACGCCGTGCATAGCTCTGCTGGAGACGACCTTTCCGATTCAAGCGAACTTACAGCCTTGATGCAACTGATAATGTCATATTTACTCTGCGATGATGACGCTATCAGATCAATGAGCCCATGATACCTGACACAATCGAGAAAAGAAGAAAATACAGATAAATTAATGGACCTGAGAATTTCCGCCCCGATCCTCTCCTGAGCAATACTCTCCCGCGAAAGGTCCCAGTTCTTTAAGATACCAGAGCTGGAAGGATCTACCTTCATACCTGGATATGCAGCAAAACGGCAGAATCTCAAGATCCTTGAAGGATCCTCTTCAATCCTTTCCCTTCCTGAACCGTTAAATTTCAGTACTGGTATTTCAAGATCCCGCCTTCCCTGGAATGGGTCTATGATACTTCCATTCACATCCATTGCCATTGCATTTATAGTAAAATCGCGCCTTGCAAGATCAGCGTAAAGTGATCTTCCTTCAAGAAGAACAATTTCAAAGACATGGTTCTTATGCAATATGTAATAACTGCGTTCACCTTCTCTGCCTCTGAACCTTATCCCCGGGAAAAGGGAGATCATCTCATCATGAGAAGAGTCCACAGCTAAATCAATATCATAAGGTTCAATGCCCATAAGTTGATCTCTTACGCATCCTCCAACAAGCCAGGCTTCAAGACCTCTACTTTTCAGAAACATTAAAAACCTGATACCCCGCTGAATACATCCGGTCAAATTCGTTCAACCTTTCTTGTATACATATTTGTAAAACATGGGAGTAATGAAAAAGACAGTGTTGAACAAACTTCAGCTTGCTTTTCACAGTTTTTTGAACTACTATTGTTGTGGGTTATAGTATTCATTTTAAATTATTTAATCAAGCTATGCTCTATAAAATTTATTTAACTTTGCAAAAGACCTTAAGGTCATACATTAATTATCTGACTTTTTCAGTTTTTATCATAGTTTCAACGAAGATCGGATGGTTATTCCAATGCGAATTCGCGATCGAAACTTTATGCTTATCTCCGGGCTTGTTATTGCAACTTTTGTTATTGTTGCTGCAGTACTTTTCTCGAATTTTAATAACACACTCACGAAAACACGGAACATAAGTTTTGCCGTGATAAGATCCTCTCTTGTCCAGAAATTCGAGGACAAGACACAACAGATCTCCCGGGAACTCGCTGAAGAAATTGAACCATTAATAGCTCGAAATGATACAGAGAGTATATCCTCTATCACTAAAGCCGCCAGAAACCAGCCAGAAACAGTTTTTGCATGTCTTTATGATCCTTCAGGCATGATCATAACAGATGGCACGGGACTTTCCCCATCGAGCAGAAATATAAAAGACCTTTTCGGCCTTTCAAATATCCAGAGAGAGGGAATAATGTGGAACGGGGACAGGAGCATGCTTTATTCAGTTTCTCCTGTAATGATGAATGGCCTTGAGTCTGGTGGTATCTGTATCGTAAGATCGGCAGCATACGTCGAAAATGCACTTGCAAGCCTCAGAGATGTTCTCAGGTCAACGGATATGGAGACTTTCAGATCCACCACCCGATTCCTGATATTTGTAGCTGTTATGCTTCTTGTACTCGTAATACTTTCCTCATACGCAGTAGCGATACGGATCAGCAAACCTGTGAAGATCATCTCCGGACTCATTGAACGGGTAGGAAAGGGAGACTATGACATAGAACTGCCCTTTAACTACAGCGATGAAATAGGAGATCTTGCAAGATCCCTTCAGGCCACAGCAAAAACCATAAAGGAAACCACCGTCAGCAGAGATGACCTGAGAGATATACTTCAGAGTATGCACGACGGGGTCATTGTAGTTAACGGGGATGGCATAATACAGGATGTTAACAACGCCCTGACCACTCTCCTTGACTGCCCGGCTTCAAAACTTCTTAATATGCACATTGACAGCGTACTTTCCCTTCTTAACGAAAACGGTCAGTCAAGCTGGGAAGAGTTCCTGAACAGTGAGCTCATACGAGACAGGGAAATATCTTTTACATCATCCGGCGGCAAGCAGCTTTATTTTTCCCTGAACGTTTCTTCACTCTCGGGAGAAGGAGAAAAAAATGAAGGGGCAGTTTTTGTTTTTAACGATATAACCGAACACAGGTATCTCGAAAAGAAGTTGCGGCACAATGCTCTTCATGACAGTCTTACCGGACTTCCCAACAGAACAATGATGAGATCAAAACTTGACAAGATACTTCAGCGATACCTTCATGATGGAGAGGGAGCTTCCTTCGATGTCCTTTTTCTGGATCTTGACAGGTTCAAAAATATAAATGACAACCTGGGACATGGTATGGGAGATGAAGTCCTTAAAGTAGTAGCTCAAAGACTTGTCAACCTTACCAGACCCTTTGACCTTGTCTCAAGATTCGGCGGAGATGAATTTGTCATAATACTCGATAACAAAGGAAAACCCTCTGCAGCCGAAACAGTGGCAAAGCGGCTCATCGAAGGGATCTCGAAACCTGTAACTCTTCAGGGTCGCCAGATCTACATTACCGGAAGCATAGGCATCGTAAATTCATGCAACGGCGGGAACACCTCCTCAGACTTTCTTGCCAATTCCGACAGAGCCATGTATGCGGCAAAAGCAAGGGGTAAGGGGCAGGCAGCAGTATATAATGCTTCGTTAATGCAGGGCAAGGATAATTTACTGGTTATGGAAACGGAGCTTAGAAAAGCTATAGAAGAGAACAGGATCGAAGTTTATTATCAACCTGTCGTTTCAACGAAAGAGAACCGCATTGTCGGATTTGAGGCACTGGCAAGATGGAAAAAGAGCAAGGATGAGATGGCTCTTCCCGGAGAATTCATTTCCCTCGCAGAGGAAACAGGCCTTATCCTTCCCCTTGGCAGGATAGTTATGGAAAAAGCTCTTGACCAGCTCTCTAAATGGAACAGGGCTTTCCCCAATGACAGCTTTTTCATGTCTGTAAATATTTCTGCTCCACTTTTCACTGACCATGATCTTTATGGTGAAATAACTAACGCCCTTGAGGAATCCGGAATTTCTCCTTCCAGACTTATACTGGAAATAACAGAATCAATGATAATAACAAATCCGTCTTTCGCCGTGGACATACTTTCAAGACTTAAAGAAAAAGGTCTCAAACTTGCTATAGATGACTTTGGAACAGGCTATTCAAGTTTAAGTTTCCTGCATTATTTTCCCTTTGATCTTCTGAAGATCGATAAATCTTTCATATCTAACATGTCACAGAACATCAACAGTCAGAAGATAGTCAAGGGTATTGCTGACCTTGCTCATAATCTTGACATGGAACTTGTAGCCGAAGGTGTCGAAAAAGCTGAAGATCTCGAGCAGATAACCAGCATGGGATGTCAGTTTTATCAGGGATATTTCACTTCCCCGCCGCTTTCGCCTGACTCAATGGCAAAGCTTCTGCGCAATCGGGCAAGACTTACATATCTGAACAGGGACATGAAGGAGATCAAACAGGAAGAGGAATAAGTTTTGTATATTACAAATATAAATATCTTTATTGCAGTTAATCCCGGAGGTAATTGCTGGTGCTTAATGGATCTGGCTTCAAAAACATGAACAACAGACTAATATTCTGGTTCCTGGTGGTATCACTGATACCACTGATAATAATGACCGGCCTGACCTATAATCAGAGGATCAAGTCAATGCGCATGGAAGCTGAATCCAAGCTGGAAGCAGTGAGGACCCAGAAAAAGATCCAGATAGAACAGTGGATCGACCAGACGGTGGATCAGATATCATTCCTTGCAAATACAGCACTTGAAGAAGATTTTGATAATGAAGGACTTGCCCTGCTTCGAAAGGTTTTCTTTTCATTTGCAAAAAGTGAGACAGATATCAAAAACATAACCCTTATGGATAATAAAGGCGAGGTCCTGTTATCCACGGGCCTGCACAAAAAAGGCAGCAACCTTGAGGATACAAAGATCTTTTCTATACCAAGAACCAACACAGAGCTTTATATCTCTGAAGTTCAAAGAACTCCCTCAGGCAATGTTCAATTAACATTGTCAAAACCATTCTACAGCGAAACTGGGGACCTGCGTGCTGAAATTAAAGGCATTGTTTCCATGAGCCTGAACCTGGACAGATCGATCTTCATTTCCCTCTACGACAGAACCGGGCTCGGCAACACGGGAGAAGCATATATTACAGACAGCAGCGGTAAAAATATCAGTTCGCTACTCTGGGAATCTGATACCTCACCTTCACATATCCTTGATACCGAAGCAGTAAAAAATGCCTTAGAAGGCAGTTCCGGTTCCATAAGGAACATGGATTACAGAGGACAGGAAGTTCTGGCCGCATATACAGATATCCCGGAAACAGGGTGGGCTCTTGTAGTAAAACAGGATCTCATAGAAGTTGATACTCCGATCTATTCAATGCTTCATCTGATCCTGATAATATTTTCTTTTTCTGTCAGTGGCACCTGTATCCTCGCGATATTTATTTCCAGAAGTATTTCCAGACCGATAAGCAGGATAACAGAGGTGGCAAAAAAAATTGACCAGGGTGAGCTGAATTCGAGAAATAACGTAGACAGAGTGGATGAGCTCGGCATACTTGCAGGTTCGATCAATGCCATGGCCGATTCTCTGCTATCCCTGATACGTACTCAGGACGGTATTACCGGAATAATAAGCACTGCTGTTACACATGAAGGAACAAAGGACTTTGCGAAGGCTCTGATAAAAAAACTTGTATCTATAACTGAATCTGGGATGGGTGCATTCTATCTTTATTCTCCTGAGAAAAAGACATTTAAACACCTCGTAGCAACAGGAATGAATCCCGAAACCAGTAATAAAGAGATCCATATCCGAACTCTTGAAAAAGAATTCGGTTCACCTTTTATTCAGAAGAATATCGCCTTTATTACAGATATAAATACCGATACCGTTTTTTCCTTCAAAACAGCATCCGGCAATTCTATTCCGGCTGAAATAGTCTGTATCCCGCTGGTGATCGAAAAAGAGACCAGGGGCATTCTGATCCTTGCAAGTGTCTGGCAATATTCCGAGGAACATCGCAATATGATAAAACTGTCGGCTAACAGTATCAACACTTCATTTTCCAATATCATCAGCAACGAAAGAACTAACCTGATCGCTGAGGAACTCTCTTCGAAGAACAGAGAACTAAGGCTCCAGTCAGAAAAACTGAAAACCCAGTCAGGGGAACTGAGATCTCAATCTGAAAAACTTATTGAACAGAACATAGAGCTTGAATATCAGAGAAAACAGGTTGTTGAAGCGAACAGGCTCAAAAGTGAATTCCTGTCCAACATGAGTCATGAGCTTAGAACACCTTTGAACTCGATACTTGCCCTTTCCAGAGTTATGAAAATGCAGGCTATAAATAAATTAACTTCTGAAGAAGCAAAATATCTCGAAGTTATCGAGCGGAACGGCAAACAGCTTCTGGCACTGATAAACGACATACTGGATCTCTCGAAGATCGAAGCTGGAAAAGTTGAAGTAAGCCCGGAGACTTTCTCCATAAAACAGGACATAGAAGAGATTGCTGAAAGCATGATACCAATGATCGCTGAAAAAGATGTGGACCTTAAGATCGATATCCAGGAGGACCTGCCTGATATCGAAACTGATCAGGAAAAGACCTCCAAGATAATTACCAACCTTCTCAGCAACGCTGTTAAATTTACAAATGAAGGAATGGTAACGGTAAAAGCTTTCTCAGATGGTTCATTCATAACCATCGAGGTAGAAGATACAGGTATTGGCATTTCTGAGACAGAATTACCATTTATATTCGATGAATTCAGACAGGTAGACGGCACTTCCTCGAGGCAGTTCGAAGGTACAGGTCTCGGCCTCGCAATATGCAAGAGAACAGCCCAGATGCTCGGGGGAAGTATTGCTGTTAAGAGTACCGAAGGTAAGGGCTCTATTTTCACTGTGGAACTTCCACTAAAATGGAATGGTATCGGGAAAGTTGTTAACAGATTACGGTTCAAACCAAAACCGGCAGTCCCGTTCAACCCGAATAAAGGTAAAAAGATCCTGGTCGTAGATGATGATTTCAAGGCAAGGACAATAATCTCCGAATATCTTTCAAAAGAGGGATACGAAGTTATAAGTGCCGATTCCGGAGACAAAGCTCTCAAGATGGCTTACCTGTATCAGCCATATGCCATAACACTGGATCTTATAATGCCTGATATGGATGGATGGGAAGTACTGCAGAAACTCAAAGAAGACAGCCGTACGAGCACTATCCCGGTTATCATTGTTTCAGTATCAGATGAAAAGGAAACCGGCTTTGCACTCGGAGCCATGAGTTTTATAACAAAACCAGTCGAAAGCAGGACCCTCATCCGGGAAATAAATAAAGCAGGCGGAGAAAACGCCACAAAAGTCATGATAACCTCCACTGATCCTGACGAAAGAAAGAATATGGAAGACAATCTTCTTCAGCAGGGCTTTAATACTATCGCAGCAAAAGACGGGGATTCCTGTCTTTCCCTCCTGGAAAAGGACAAGCCTGATATTCTTGTACTTGAACTTGTAATGCCCGGAATGGACGGATTTAATATAATCGATCAAATACGGAACAACTCCGTCCTCCAGGACCTGCCCATAATAGCACTTACCGGAAAAGACCTGTCTTCAATGGAAAGAAACCGGCTGTCAGACAGAGCCGTTTCAGTACTCACAAAAGATGATAACTCTGTAGTAGACGTTGCAAAAGAAGTGAAGTCACTGCTTGAACAGTATGATCAGCGGGAAAAGGAAGAAAATGGACTTCCTGCAGCAAAAGCCGGGAGAACTTCGAAAAGGATCCTTCTTGTAGAAGACAATGAGATCGCCGCATTGCAGGTCAAGATGGTCCTGGAGCAGGAGGGATTCCTTGTCGATTCTGTAACAGGCGGAGAACAGGCTATTGACTATCTTGATGATTCGATCCCCGAAGGAATTATCCTGGATCTGATGATGCCCGGAATGGACGGTTTTGAGGTACTGAACAATATAAGACATCGTAAGGAGACCCATGATATTCCGGTACTGGTACTTACAGCAAAGGATCTTTCACAGGAAGATTTTGAGAAATTGAGCATGAATAATATACAGCAGCTGATACACAAGGGGAATATTGACAGAGATGGACTGCTCCAGATGGCCAGACTCGTTTTTATGGGTGAGCAATGGATCCCTGACATACCGGAGAAAAAACCGGTTATAGATAGGAAAAAGACGCCTGAATCCGCGGAAAAGAAAGATACATTTAACAACGTAAGGAGAGAAGGACCACAAAGAGCACTTATCGTCGAGGACAATCCTGACAACCTGTTTACACTGAAGACACTCATGGGAAAGACCTATGAGTATATTGAAGCATTTGACGGTGAAAAGGGGCTTGAACTGGCAAAGAAAGAATTACCTGACATTATATTACTTGATATTTCCATACCAAAACTTGATGGATATGAAGTTGCCAGAAGACTTAAAGAAGATGAAAAAACACGAAATATTCCAATAATAGCCGTTACCGCAAGAGCAATGAAAGGCGAAAGAGAAAAGACACTCGCATGCGGATGTGATGATTATATATCCAAACCCGTTGACCAGGAGATACTTGAGAAAAAACTGTCTTTATGGCTTAAGGTCCAGACCAACTAACAAGGAGGTTTTTTTCACATGGCAAGAATACTTGCTATCGACGACAGAGAGGATAATCTTATTGTAATTCAGGCGATGCTGAAAACTCTTCTGCCCAGCTGCGAGGTTATAACTGCCTCTTCAGGAATGGAGGGCATTGCAAAAGCAAAGAGCGATTCTCCCGATGTCATACTCCTTGATATTAAAATGCCTCTTATGGACGGGTTTGAAACATGCAGAAGATTACGTGCAGAATCAGGAACAATGCACATTCCAGTGATAATGCTTACTGCGATCGCTAATAGTCCGGCCAATAGAAAGAAAGGATTGGAATCAGGAGCTGACGCTTTCATGGCCAAACCGATCGATGAGGGTGAGCTCATCGCCCAGGTACAGTCAATGCTCAGGATAAAACAATCCGAGGACCTTCTTCGAAAGGAACGGGACAACCTTGAGAACCTGGTAAAGGAACGTACATTTGAACTCCGGGAAAGTCTTGAAGGAGTTGAAAACCTTCTTGAACAGACAATACAGGTACTTGCGAATACTGTAGAAACAAAGGATCCATATACCGCAGGCCATCAACAGAGAACGGCTCATATAGCAACTTCAATAGCCCGGGAGATAGGGCTGGACAAACAGCGCCAGAAAGGCGTTTATATGGCAGCTATGATACATGATATTGGAAAGATCAATATTCCAAGCGAGATCCTGAATAAACCCGGACCGATCAATGACACCGAATTCTCTCTTATAAAAGAGCATCCAGGTATTGGGGCAAAGATAATTGAACCTATAGATTTTCCATGGCCCATATCGACCATAATACTGCAGCATCATGAGCGGCTTGATGGTTCAGGTTACCCGGAAGGACTTTCATCTGAAGAGATAATTGAGGAAGCCAAAATACTTGGAGTTGCAGATGTAATGGAAGCAATGTGGTCGCATAGACCTTACAGGGCTGCAAAAAGCATACAGGATACCATCCAGGAACTCGAAAAATATAGTGGTATAAAATATGATTCCAGGATAATAGATGTTGCGCTGGGTCTATTTCGACAGGGAAAGATAAATAACGATACTCCGTTCATTGCCAAAAACGAAGTATGGCAGACTACAAGTTTTGTTTAACCTCATCCTCGGCTACCTTGCCGCTGGTAAGGGAAAAATAGCGTGGAGGCTTGCTGTGCCTGGCAGGTGTAACTCCAGATAATATCTGTCTGAATGCAGGACTGCATGAAAAGAAGAACACCTGGTGAACCCGGGAGACTTCAAGCAATACACGTGCAAGACCTTTCTGCCGTTCATGATCAAAACGCAGATGTATGTCGTCAAGGACAATTGGAAGAGGTTCCGACATTCGCCCCAGGACAACCGCGAGAGAGAGTCTCAGGCAGATATAAGCCTGATCGGCCAGGCCGCTGCTCCATGCTGGCTCTTCCTTTTTCTGATCATGGACAAGATCAGTCAGAACTATCCTGTGATCATCAAATGAAGATAACAGACCATACCTTCCACCTGTTATTGTCCTCATATATCTGCCTGCCAGTTCAACGACTTCGGGCTGTCTTTCCTTTTCATATTTTTCCATGGCCTGTTCAATAAGAGATCTGCACAAAGCAAGCTTCATCCATCTGCGGGAGGCACGCGAGGCTTCGGTCAGAAGAAATTCCCTTTCCTGGATCAACTGGCTCTGCCTCTTATCTACTGAAAGTTCCCTGATAAGGCTTTCCGTGGCGCCAAGTTCTTTCTGAGCCTCATCATAGATTTTTTCTAACCTTTCAAGTTTTTGCCTGCAGGTATCGATGTCAGCTTTTATCTCGATAGGATCGCTATCTTCAAGCTCCTCCTGAAGTTTTTGCAGTTCTTCTTCACTCCCTGCAATACCGGTTATTCTTGACTTGATATGCCTTGAGTTTTTCCGGAGTTCCTCAAGATCCCTGCTGTCCCTGCTTAACCTGAAAAAGTCTTCCTCTTTTTCACAACCCGCTGTCTTGAGGAGTTCGTCAAGCTCCTTCTGATATCTGGAGAAGTTCTCTTTTTGTGCATCAATATCAAGAAGCAGCTGTTCAATGTTATCCTGCAGATGATCTCTTTTACGAAGACGATCTTTCTGCACCCCAAGAGCAGAAACAAGAATATCTATCTTTACCGCAGGGTCATCGACTCCGCAACGTAGTCCTCCACGGGAAACAAGTCTGTCCAGAAGGTCATTTTTCTCATGTAAACGTATAGCTGTTCTTTCATATTCTGCAGTAACATCCTTTAACGAAGAAAGTACTCTTTTAGCTGAAAGAATGTTCTGTACCATGCCGGCAAGATCCGAGGGCCTCGTATCTACCGGAAGAAAATGTGCCTGGAGCCATTCCCTCCAGCACTTCAGCATTCCCTCCATCTTTTCTTCAAGGACCTGGCTGTATTGTTCTTTTTCTTCAAGGAAACGGACTTTTTCCTCCAGGTCTAAATGTGCTCTCTCAAGATCATCGACCATTTTACTTATGGTCTTCAGGCGATTAAATCTGTTTTTAAGTGAAAGCCTGAAAAGGTGAGCTTCATCTTTTAGCATAGAAGAGTCTATGCCAAGCCCTCCTGCAAGATCCCTGATCTGAAGCTCCTGTTTTTTCATTCTGACCTGGTACTCGTCCAGTTCAGGAACAAGTTCTTCATACCTTTGATCCAGTCTGGTTATCTCCTTTTCCAGTTCAGATTCGATCTTCCTGTTGTTTCTACTCTGAACTGAATTGAGTAAAAATGAACCAGCTGTAACAAAACCGCAAATTCCCGCTGCGAACAAAGCAGGCAAGGGATCCGGCATAAAGAAAGACAAAATGATCGAACCACATAAAAGGATCACCATCCCTGCTATCCAGGGATAAGGTATAAACATTTTAGAGGATCCTCTTTTTGATATCAGATCTTCCACGCGCTTTCTGTTTTCAGAGACAGACTGTTTTAGATGATCAGTTTTTTCAGATGTTCTTGAACTTTCTTCTAATACATCCCTTAACTGATCAATACTTGCGAAATCTCTTTCCAGTTCTTTTTTTTCGGGTATTCTTTCACCATAGTCCAGAAGATCGTTCTTTATATCCTGATATATGCCGTGGGACCTTTCCTGCTCCCTCTGAAGTTTTGAAAGCATTTCATTGCAGGTAGAACGCTCCCGCCTTATGTCAGAAATATCATTTATCATCTTTGCAGCTTCCTGCCTGGCATTAAAAGAAAGATCAGCACTTTCAAGGTCGCCAGTTTCCCATGAATTGGCGATCTGTTCCAGAAGCCCATTCAGTTCCTTCTTTATTCCTTCAAGTTTTTGACCAAGAACAGCATTTTCTTCAGGTAACCCCGATATTGCTGATCTTTCGTCTCTCAACTTCTCTATTTCACCCTCCATTTTCAACACTTCCCAGTTTATTTCCAATGAATCCAGTTCTATGCGTTTTTTTTCGAGAAATTTTTCCTTCCCTGTAATTTCTTTTAAAAAAGCATCTTTCTGTTTTTTGATCTCAAGAAATCTCTGTTCACCAGAAGGTGGAAAGTTTTCTGCAGCCATAAGAAACTTTAGAGATTCCTCTATCCCTTTCAGCTCATTCCATGGTCCCAGAAGATTTTC
>Ga0209947_1000279_pt1 | contig 31493 bp, 23 predicted proteins | sample SalPonR2_B_D2_MG_FD_185706 | JGI IMG/M metagenome (GOLD analysis project Ga0209947, IMG submission 185706) | Salt pond soil microbial communities from South San Francisco under conditions of wetland restoration - Salt Pond MetaG R2_B_D2_MG... ...
ACGAGGAATCTTGATTGTTAAAGATTTCTCGCTACCGCTCGAAATGACAATGCGGACGCTTTTCAGAGTTACTTTCTGCAAAAATGGGGCGCCAGCGCAATAAATCGCTTTTTACGAAGCCATCAAATTTGATGGCACTATTTTTTTTACCCTAAACCCTAAATCTTGAACCCTAAACCTTATATATATACCATGCCAAACGATCTGGAGAAAAAAATAATTGCGGCCCTCCAGGGCGATATCCCGGTTACCCCGCGGCCATATCGCGAAATCGCTGAAACGGCCGGTGTCGATGAAGAAACCGTCATTTCAGTGGTAAAAGACCTTTATCAGCGGGGGGTGATCCGTCGCTTCGGGGCCACGCTCCGCCACCAGAAATCCGGTTTCAATGCCAACGCCATGGTGGCCTGGCAGGTAGCCGAGGCCTTGATTGACGACGTAGGGGAGCAGATTGCGGCATATGATGCGGTCACCCATTGTTATAGGCGGGATCCGGCCCCGCAATGGCCGTATAACCTCTACACCATGGTTCATGCATCCGATGAAGATGAATGCCGCGAGATTGCCCGGAAGATATCCGATGATATCGGCCTTTCCGACTATACGATGCTATTTAGCCGCCGTGAGCTCAAAAAGACCTCCATGCAGTATTTTGACAACGAATTCGATTAGCCCACTTGAAGCCGCAATTCCCGCATATTCTGCTGGTAAACCCCTGGATTCATGATTTTGCCGCCTATGACGTGTGGGCCAAGCCCTACGGCCTGCTTTGGTTAGCTGGAATTTTAAGAGCCCACGGTTTCTCTGTATCCTATATAGACTGTCTGGACCGGTTTCATCCCCGGAACAACCCGGTCGATCCCGCCAAGAGAGGCGGCAGAGGCCCCTATCTGAAGGAGCGGCTAGCGAAGCCAGAAGGGCTCTTCGATGTGCCCCGATATTTTTCCAGATACGGCATCCGGCCGGAATGGTTCAGGCAGGATCTGGCACAGAGCCCAAATCCGGACTTAATCCTTGTGACCGGCCTCATGACGTACTGGTATCCCGGGGTGGCAGAAACCGTCCGCGAGCTGCGCCACTTTTTTCCGGAGGCCCCGGTCGTTTTGGGCGGGATCTATGCCACGCTCTGCCGGGATCACGCGAAGCGCGCGACGGGTGCGACGGCCATTTTCGAAGGGGCGGCTGCGGACCAAATTCTGGGTGTCGTGGAAAAATACACGGGCAGGGCTAAGGCGCAGCGCTTCGATTCGGACAATCTGGACAGCTATCCTTGTCCCGCTTTTGATCTGCAGCGCGAAATCGGTTATGTCCCGCTCCTGACGAGCTTGGGGTGCCCCTATTCGTGCGATTACTGCGCCTCAAATATCCTTCAGCCCCGGCGGATGCTTAAATCCCCGGAGCATGTGCTCGGCGAGATCAGGTATTGGTATGACAATTACGGGGTGAAAAATTTTGCCTTCTACGACGATGCCCTGCTCGTTAATTCGGAGAAACATGCCGTTCCATTGTTCGAACGGATCATAGGGGCCGGCCTGGATATCCGGCTTCATACGCCCAACGCCGTGCATATCCGCGAAATTACAAAAAAAACCGCTCGCCTGATGGCGGCGGCGGGCGTCTCAACGCTTCGGCTGGGGCTTGAAACCCTTGATTTTGATAGGCGGACCATGGACCGCAAGGTTCGGGAGGGCGAGTTTTTTCAGGCGGCTGCCTATCTGCGGGAAGCCGGATTCACCTCGGATCGGCTCGGGGCCTATCTGTTGGTCGGGCTGCCCGGCCAGGAGATGGCTGCGGTGGAAAACGCCATCCGTATGGTCAAGCAGACCGGAATTGCCCCCATCCTTGCCTACTATAGTCCCATTCCGCAGACCGCTATGTGGCCGGCTGCGGTCAGAGCCTCGCGCTATGATCTGGAGGCGGACCCGATATATACGAACAACGCCATATTCCCCTGCCAGCCGGCTTTCAATTGGCAGCAGCTGTCCCGGCTCAAACGATTAACAGCTTCTTAAAAGGCGATTTAAGCTTTTTTAAAAAGCCCAAGCGCGGTTTCGACAATATTTTCGGCCGTGAACCCGAATTTTTCAAGCATCACCTCCCCGGGCGCAGATGCCCCGAACCGATGCATGCCGATCATCTTGCCGTCTCTGCCGATATAGCGCTCCCAACCCATGGGAATCCCTGCCTCCACCGCAATCCGGGGTCCCACATGCGGCGGAAGCACCTCGTCCTGATATTCTTTGGGCGTCCGGTCGAACAGTTCCCAGCTCGGCATGCTTACCACCCGGACGGCCACATTCTGTTTGGCCAGCGCCTCCCTGGCCGCAAGGCAGATATGGACCTCTGAGCCGGTGCCGATCAGAATAAGATCCGGCGTATTATCGGTATCAGCGAGCACATAGGCGCCGTTTTTCAGCTGATCCGCCGGTGCGTAACGGCTTCGGTCGATAATCGGAAGCTTTTGGCGGCTTAAAATAAGGGCTACCGGTGCGTCGTCGCTCATAATGGCGCTTTGCCATGCAGCAGCCGTTTCATTGGCATCCGCCGGACGGATAACTGTCAGGTTGGGAATCGCCCGAAGCGAGGCCAGCTGCTCCACCGGCTGGTGGGTTGGTCCGTCTTCCCCCACGGAAATGCTGTCATGGGTAAATATGTAGATGACGGGCTGTTTCATCAATGCGGCCAGCCGGATGGCCGGGCGCATATAATCGGCGAATACCAGAAACGTGCCGCCATAGGGGCGAAGGCCGTGATGTAGTATCATGCCGTTTAAAATTCCGCCCATGGCATGTTCGCGCACACCAAAGCGCAGATTTCGGCCTGTGGGAGTCTCCTTCTGGAAATCGGGGGAGGCATCGATAAGCGTTTTGTTTGATGGGCCAAGGTCGGCGGAGCCGCCAATCAGGCCGGGGATCTTGTCGGCAATGGCGTTGATGACGGCCCCGGATGCCTTTCGGGTGGCGATATCGCCGTCATCGGAAGTAAACACCGGTATGTTCGCCTCCCAGTCTTTGATCAGTCCCCGGTCCTGCATGTCCAGAAAATTTTTGGCCAGTTCGGGGAATTCCTTCTGATAGCCATTGAACAGGTCTTGCCATCGGGCCTCCAATTCTTTGCCGGACTTTGCCGCCTCCCGGCAGTAGCTCAGGACCGTTTCCGGTACGCAGAACAACGGGTCCGCCGGACAGCCGAGGCACTGCTTGGTAAGCGTCACTTCATCCTCTCCCAGGGGCGCGCCGTGGGCGTTTGCCGAGCCCTGCTTGTTGGGGCTGCCGTAGGCAATCTGGGTCCGAAGGATAATCATCGAGGGCCTTGCGGTCTCCTGTTTGGCCGTTGAAATCGCCTCGTCAATGGCATCCACATGGGTTCCATCCGTCACTGAAATGACCTGCCAGTTGCAGGCCCTAAACCGTGCGGTGACATCTTCGGTAAACGTAATGGCCGTATTTCCTTCAATGGAAATGCTGTTGTCGTCATATAGGCAGATGAGCTTGCCGAGGCCTAAATGACCGGCTAGAGAGGCGGTTTCGTAAGAAATGCCCTCCATAAGGTCCCCGTCACCGCACATGACGTAGGTATAATGATCCACAATCTGGTTGCCCGGCCGGTTGAAAAGGCTGCCCAGATGGCGTTCGGCCATGGCCATGCCGACGGCATTGGCAATCCCCTGGCCGAGGGGGCCGGTCGTGGTCTCAACGCCCGCTGTAATTCGATGTTCCGGGTGCCCCGGGGTGATGCTTTTCCATTGTCTGAAGGCTTTGATATCATCTAGGCTCACGTTATAGCCGAACAGATAAAGAAGGCTGTATAGGAGCATGGATGCGTGGCCGGCGGAGAGAACAAACCGGTCCCGGTCGTACCATTCCGGATTTTCAGGGTTATGCCGGAGATGATTTTTCCAGAGAACAAATGCGGCCGGGGCCATTCCCATCGGGGCGCCGGGATGGCCGGATTTGGCTTTTTGAATGGCATCCATGGAAAGGGCGCGGATGGTGTTGATGCACAGCGTGTCGATATCGGTTTGGGCATCGGTCAGACAATCCTTCATCACTCAGGCTCCTTATAAGGCTCTTAAGAATTCGGGTTTCAATGATACGTTTCCTTGAAGGGCGGAGTCAATGAGCTGCAACGTTTTTTCCTTTTCTTCCGGGAGTTTGGCCCGGATGGGCAGGTAGTTGGACGCATGGTTGGCGTGAAACAGACCGTTTGAAAGCTCCGTATGGGCGAACATGGTCCGTAGCTCCGAGAGCATTTCCGTCGCGTCGAGCAGCTCAAAGCGGCCGGCCTCATAGTCGTCATAGAGCGGCGTCCCGGGTACCAGCATCAGGCTCAGCGCGCCGACGTATTCCGGATCAATGGCAGTCAGCACTTTGCCGGTGGCTTCGGCATGAACCGATGAGCGTTTCCGGCCGGCAAGGCCTAAAAGAACGGTTATGGAAAGTTTTATTCCGGAGGCCCGGATTTTTTGGCCCATGTCGATCATGGTCTGGGCGGAGACGCCTTTGCGAACGTTTTTAAGCGTTACGTCATCGCCGGTCTCGAGACCCATATAGGCGATTTGTAGCCCGTGGGCGCGCAGCTCCCGGAGCTCTTCGTCGGTCTTCATCTTTATGCCCTTGGCGTTGGCGTATATGCCGACGCGGTGGACCCAGGGCAGCTGCGTTTCGATTTCCTTGAGAATATTGAGCAGCCGTTTATGGGGAACAATCAGGGCGTCGCCGTCGCATATGAACAGCCGATCCTGATTTTTGCAATGTTTGGCGGCAAATGCGATGTCCTCCATGATGACATCGTCGGACTTTATTTTGAACCGTTCGTTTTTGTATGTGCCGCAAAACGTACATTTATTATGCGAGCACCCCACGGTGACCTGAAGCAGGATGCTGTTCGCCTCGCTGGGCGGGCGGATAATAAAGCCTTCATAGTGCATATGAACAACTCCTTTACGGATCGGTTCGAAGCCGCTCCGTTATGTTTTATCTAAGCGGAATAAATCGCTCAGGTAAAAATAAATCACATTGTTCCGGAATTCAAGTAAGACAACCTCGTAAAAAGTCGATTTTAGGATGGCAAAGTAAAAAGTTCAAGATCAAGGCGCGCAAAATCCCGAGGAATGCAGCGTACTTAGCTGTACGTGAAATTCCGAGGGATGCAGCGCAACACAGATATTGGACTTTTTACGAAGCCATCAAGTAAGGTTTCTTTTACCCCAGGCCATCCGAGAGATGCAACCCCTTTTAAGAGATGTTACGAAAGGCAGTGGGCGGGGCGGCATAACGCAGGAAGATGCGACGCGGAGAAAGGCGATTGACATCGCCGCGGCGGTATCTATAGTTTTTTATGGGACCTTCAACACCCAACACCCAACACCCAACACCCAACACCCAACACCCAAAACCTAATACCTATTTGAGTGAAATGCGGATCCAATGAAGCATCCGCCGCCGCCACCGCCGCCGCCACCGCCTGAGGACCCGGCATCCTGAAAATTGACCTGGATCTGGTGGTCGGCGGTCACGTTTTTGAATGTGTATGCGTCTGAAGGCCCTTGAGAAACCCCGTCCACAAGGATGTCCGCCACTTCATATCCCTCTGCCGGCGATGCGGAAAAGGCTTCAGTCCCGTTCTCAAACACGGGCACATGACCGGAGGGGTTGATACTGCCGCCGCTGCCGGCATTGGCGGATATGGTGTGGGCGATTACCCTGTCTGCCGGGTTCCGAAAGACGGCCAGGCGGGTGGCCGGATCGCCGATAAGGTTGAACACCGTGAGGATTTTTTCCGTCCCGCCCTGAAAAAGGGTGTCGAGCTTGGCTTCGGTGGTTGCCTTGCCGATGATGCGGGTTTTGTCGATAAATATCCGGGAGAAGAGGTTCCTGCCGAGGTTCTCATGCTCCCATTGAAGAGACAGCCCGCTCGGGGCATAACAGGCCACGGCGCCGGAGGCCTCTGCCATGACCCATTCTTCGGCCAGACTATATTTAGACGACTGGGCAAAGTAGCCGTTCAGGCAGTCAAGCGCCACCACAAAGGTCGGTCGGTTCAGATGGGAAAGCCCATTTAAATCGCTGGGATCCAGGATGAACTCGCCGCCCTCGCCCACGGGTTCCGCGCCCCAGCGGGTCACATCGCCGTGGCCCATAAAATTGGTGATGAGCATCCCAGCATCCAGGGCGTCCAGAATATCTGACGTGGCCTGATTAATTTGATCATAGCGTCGGGTATAAACCCGTTGCGCGGTAAAATCGCCCGGGAGGTAGCCAATCAGGTCCTCATTTAAGTTTTCAAATACCGCCTCTTCGTCATCAGCGACAAACAGGGCCTGTTTAGGCGCAAAATCGCCGGTTTCGTAACGCACCAGTTTGTAAGCGATGTTGCGGACGGTTTCATCGGTGTTGCCGGGAATGCGCCCGATATAAAGATCCGGAATAGGGTCATCGCCGTCCACGGCGGCATACCAGTTATCCGAAGGGGTCAGCCCCAGTTCCGGGGTGGCGCTCAAATGCACCGGCACGATATTTTTTTTGCCGGTGCGGATATAATCCCGGTAGTCGATGTTGGCATCGCCTGCCAGAAGGACGAACTGTGGGGCCGGTGGCTGCCAGCTGTGATAGGCATAATCAAGGAAATTCTGGATGGCCGCCGGATCAAACCGGCCAAAGCTGAATGTGTTGTAAATATCTTCAATATCTACCGTCTCCACCCGGTAGCCCTGCCGCCGCCGAAGCTCTGTGAGTTTAGAAAGCCCTGTCGCCATCTCGGAAGTAGTGATCAGGATATAATCCGCCCCTTTTGATACGTTCTTTAAGTTGGTTCCGGGCTGGCGGTTCATTTTAGCGGGTTTCGCCATCGCGTCCGGGGTCAACGCGATGTATGTTTTGCCGCCGCTTTGATGGGTAAATGTGGCTGCATATCGGCTGCCATCAACTGCGACATCAATGTTGGCCATCCGTTTGACGGCCTCGGGCGCTGTGACATCATAAATCCGTATGTCTGCTTGGTTGAACCCGGAGATTTGAACGGGTTTTGGCTCCTCTGAATTGACTTGAAAAGCCAGGTACCCCTTGGAAGTCGTCAGACGCCGGGAATAGGTGAGCGCAATCCGGTTGATGTAGATCACATCCCGGGGAGTCCCGGTGGAATTAATTTTTACCGTATTGGTGCCGGGAAGTAACAGGTCGCTGGGAACGGCTGCGGTCTGAGTATAGGCGTTGTTTCCGGTCCAGGTATCGGTTTTAAGCGCTTGGCCGTTTAGCGAGATCGTCGTCCCATGGGCTGGTGAATCGGCGGCTTCAGCCTTTCCCTGAAATATAACGCGTAATTCGGCGCCGGTGGTATCGGCCGCCGGTTCCGGTGCAAAGATATCGTACTGAACACTTTCCGGACCGGTCAGTTTCTCCCAGAACCAGTAGTCGGTTTCAGGTGCTCCCGGTGTATCGGTCCAAATCTGGTTGTTTTCTTCAAAAACCAAAAGCATATTAAAGCTGGTGAGCGGGGTATTGCCGCCGGACACCCCGCCGTCTACTGATGATATCCGTCTGCCGTCCGCCCCGTTCCAATAAAGCCAGTAAACATCCGTGCCGGTATACTGGTTGTCAAGACCCTCCGCATAAAATTCTAGCCCGTCGCTTGGCTGAAATGCGCTGCCGGAAGCCGTTACCCGGATCGCGATTTCCGTATCCAGGTGAAACATCCGCAGCGTCGAGGGGTTAATGGATGTTGGCTCAACGCCGGCATCCGCCATATCCTGGCCGGTAATCCGGTAGAAGCCGGCCTCTTGGGTTTCAATTTTAAGCCCGGTTCGGTTGGGCCGGGGGTCCATGTTGGCTGCATAGCCTGTTAACGGCAGGAGCAGAAGCAAAATCAATGTGAAATAGATTGCTTTTCGAATATGCGCCTCCTGAACATCAATTCTGGTATGAGGTCCAAAGTCATTTGTTTAGGACCGCCCGCCTGTCATTTTAAGGAGCAGCGGCGACGAGAAATCTTGGGAGTTTATTGCATTGATGAAATAAAACAGGTCGAACTGCCGCCGGAACTGCCGCCGGAACTTTTGGCGCTTGAAATTTGATTTGCGCCACCGTCTTTGGAAACCGGGCCGATGGGGCCGTAAAATGGGTTCTCCTTGGTGTTGTCCATGTCCACTTCTTCGAGCTTGTAATAATATGAGGAATCCTCTCCCAGATAAACGTCACAATCCCGGTAGGCGTATTTGGCTCCATGGACTGAATCCACCGCTTTTGCGCTGACAAAACTGGCCTCTATTTTTTCATAATCGCCATCCCGGCTGATGCTGCGCCACAGGTAATATCCGATGGTATCTACTTCTGTAGCGGTTTCCCATGAAATATCAATACATTCCTTGGCCGCATCCACATCCGCGATAAAGGAGATCAGGGAAATGGCCAGCGGCTGATTGGTGCCGCCAAGCACGTATTCGGTATCGGTTTGCCCTGTAGCAAACAGGTAATTATTGGCGGAAAGTAATGTTGCGCCCGAATCTTCCCAGGTGCGATCGCAGTAATGGTCCCTTTTGGCAAGCGCTAGGACGCTTTCATCATCCGGCACGCTCGGGTTGCAGTTCGTATCCGCCGTGCCCATACAATAATGATATTCGACTTTATACTTGGGTGAGTTGTCCCGGTCCGTGATATAGACGCCCCAATACCGGTAATAGTCTATGGATGACCAGCCGGATGGCGGGGTAAGGCCAATAACGGTTCCATAGGCATAAGGGCTTGTCGCGATGTCCGGCGGATAGACCGGTGCCTCATCCACCCGGTAAACCTGAATGCCGGAGTAGCTGTCATTCCAGGTGCCGGTGTCTTCGGTGGCAAACAGGTAGTCGCCATCCGGGTGAGAAACCGTGGCAAAGGAATATGTCGTAGTTGTGCCATACCCATACCCGCTATCATCGCCGATGGGCGCTGAAGAACAAATCCGGTCGTCTAAAACCGACCCGAAATTATACATGGTGCCGTTGTTTTTTGTGCCATAGTCATAGTCCGGCGTGCTGGTGTCTGAGGTTTCTCGGTCAAACCGCCAATAGCCGACCAAACCGGTCTCGTTGCCGGTCAGTTTTTGGCACATGGTATCCCGTATTTGCGTCTGTGAACGGGTGATATCCCAAATACGGACTTCGTCAATTCGGCCGTCAAAATAAATATTACTAATTTGTTGCATGCCAAAGCGAAGGTCCTGATCATTTTGAGTGGTCGCATTAGTTATCGTAGCCGTTGAAAAGGCATACTGGATGCCGTTTAAATATATGGCCCGTGTATCTGTTGCGGCGTTTTCCCAAGTACAGGCCACATGGTACCAATTGTCCGAACGAAGGTTTTTTGATCCGGTTAGCAGGTAATGTCCGCCGCCTGTATTGCCAATGGCAAACCCGATGTTTTTATTGGTTCCGCCGGTAAAAAGATTTCCTGTGTCGCTGCCGAAGCCAAACCCGTAGCAAACGGTATTGGCTCCGGTACCGCCCTTGTATAAAATTCCCGCGCCGGTGGCGAAAGACTCCGGGTATATCCATGCCTCCAGGGTTCCGTTGTCATCCAGATCCAGCTGGGAGTTTGTGCTGTCCGTTATTCCCACATAATCATCTGAGCCGTCATAATTAATGGTATTTCTGGGATCTACGTCTGATCCCACAATAAACTGGGTACCTGAAAGCCCTTCTTTGGTAAGCGTATCAGCTCCTGTATCAAGCTCTGCATTTAAAGCCTTCCATGATGCACAGTTGTTATTCCTGTAAATCATTTGCAGGCTGTTTTCATCGGTTATCCTTGGATAACCGGCATAATTGTAAATCATGGTGTAGGTTGGATTGATGCCGCCGGTTACAAAAACGCCCCAAAACCTTAGCGAATCATTGAAATTATTCGTTCCAAACGGGGCGGCGGTGTTATTGGGCGCCTCGTCAATGCGGTATACATGAATACCTGAAAGATCACTGGTGCTCCATGTCCCGCCGCTTGATGCTGCAGTTAACTGGTCGCCGTCCGGATGGGAAAGGGTTACATCAAAGCTATCGTAATCATGGTCACTTTCGTCGCCGATAGGCGCCCCGGAGCAAACCCGGTTGCCGGAATAGATGGTGCCGGTGTTGTCATTGCCGGAATCATCATCGCAGGTCTGTCCGGATTCTTCATTAAGGCGCCAGTAACCCTGGAGATCTCCAAAGTCGGTTTCGGTATCAGTGATTTTTTTACACATCGTCTCGCGCAGCCGGGTTTCGCCTTGGGCTCGATCCCAGATGCGGACCTCGTCAATGGTGCCGTGAAAAATTTTTCCGGTGTTGGTTTCAACCGGATCAACATCCGCCCCGATACCGAGGGGTTCCCCGTCATCATTGATGGTTACGCTTGCGCCGTAAGTGTAGGTATCATGTAAATACCCGTCTATGTATATGCGAATATAAGTCCCATCAAAGGTGCCGGCCAGATGATACCAACGATCTGTTTCCAGCGATAATTCCGATGACGCCGTCTGATGGGTGGTGCTGTTTTCGTAAATCGTAAATGCGGGTTCGTTGCCGTTTTCCAGATACAGGCCATAGGCCCTGTCTTTGTAAACAACGGCAATCTCATCGGTCTGGTCCGAGTCTTTTTTCACCCAAGCTTCCACGGAAAGAGCGCTATCGCCATTAACATTCAGCGTGGCATCATGCGGGACATGAATCCGGTCGATGATTCCGTCCAAGTGAATGGCCCGCGGGCTTTTTGGGACAACCGGCGGCTCCGGCGGTTCGGGCGGATCCCCTGAGTCCGGCTGGACATAGTCCTCCCATAGCAGATATGGATATCCATCGTTTTGAGTGGAATCAATGGCCCATATGGTATTAAAATCCCAGTTTGTATATGTGGATTGCGTTTTCATCTCGGTGGTTGTTTTTCCAGTGCCGCCCGCGCTGGTGGTCAGTCCGGAGGTCTGAGTGTCCCAATAGGAGTCGGTGACCACCCCGACATTACCGCCGCCACCGCCGCCGGTGGCGGTAACATTGCCGACAAGTCCGCCGACATTATCCCCTGGTGAAGTGACCTCGCCAGTTGAAAAGCTTCGAATGATTTCCCCTCGTAAAAGGATGCATCCAGCCAGACCGCCGACGCGAACGGCGTCGGCATCATTTACGGTCACTGCCCCCCGGGCGTAGGAATCTATGATCGTTCCTTTTTGGGAGCACCCGGCTAAACCGCCGAATTTGTCTTTGCCAGCGCCTGCTTTGCCTGAAAAAGACACATCAATATCCGCGTAGCATTGGGATATGATCGGATTGTCGGTGCCGCCGGGGGTTTCTTGATCGCTATTGTGAGATCCCACAAGCCCGCCGGTGGCCCCGTCGCCGACAACGGTGCCGCCAATGGCATAGCATCGTTCGATCAGGGTGTCGGTATTGCCTGTGACCCGTCCGATAAGGCTGCCTGTCCCCCTAGCGCCTTTGACATCGACTGTTTCCAGGCGAACATTTCGGATGACAGCGCCTTTGTCGACATGGCCGAACAACCCCACATTTATCGTATTCGGCCGGTCTATCGTCAGATTTTCAATTTTGTAGCCGTCACCGTTATAGGAGCCGGCAAATAGGGTTCCAGCGCCGCCGCCGGCAATGGGCGTCCAGTTTGAATAATCGCTCAAATCAATATGATCGGTCTGAATGTAGTAGGCGGTGAGATCGTCCCGAACTTCATCCAGCAGGGCTGCACTTGCCACCTCATACGGGTCGGCTTCCGTGCCTGACCCAGAGCCTGAAAACCCAAAGACAACCGGGCTCCAAATCAGCACGAGAAAAATACAAACAGTTAAATTTTTCATGAGAAGAACCTTTTAAAAAATATGGTTTTTAATTTCTGGCAGCCAAATTCAGCTTATGATTCTATGCATCCTGAACCCGGCGCAGACGGTCACTTAGGTTAACCGGAAACGCTTTGCCCGCCTTTAAAGCTTTAAACGGCTTGTCCAGCTTGGATAAACTTTCCCTGACGGTTTTTTTGATGTCATCCAGGCTCGGGTCGGAAACCGTTCGTTTGCCGTTTTCCATAACGGTTTCCAGAAGCGGCCGGACATCCGCTGGCTGGGCCTCGTCCTTTAGCCCGATGATATCCTCGATGTATTTGCCGCTTGAATCGGTTTTGCGGAACACCTGTTTTTCACCCGCCAGGTTGACCTTGCCCGGGCTCAGCTTCCGGATGTCCCGGTCTTTGAAATGCACCATCTTGTATACAATATCAAAATACGGGGCGTCTGCGGAGACCCCCATTTTTGTGCCCACGCCAAAGGCGTCGATCTGAGCCCCGTTTTCTATCACCCGGGCGATTTTGTGCTCGTCAAACCCGCTGGAGGCAAATATTTTAACGTCTTTTAGTCCCGCATCGTCCAGAATCCGGCGTACCCGGCGGCTCAAGTCCACCATGTCCCCGCTGTCCAGTCGCACGCCGATCAGTTTTTGACCCTTTTGTGCCATCTCGCCGGCAATTTTAACCGCATTTTCAGCACCTTGAAGGGTATCATAGGTGTCGATCAAAAGCACGGAATTTTCCGGGTATGTTTCGGCAAATGCTCTGAATGCCTCGATTTCCGTGTCAAACGCGGTGACAAAGGAGTGGGCCATGGTGCCGGATATTGGGATGCCGTAGAGCTTTCCGGCAAGGACGTTGCTGGTGCCCGAAAATCCGGCCAGGTAGGAGCTCCTTGCCACTTTGAGCGAGGCGTCCCCGCCCTGGGTCCGCCGGGCGGAGAAATCGATCAACCCGCGGTCGTCTGCTGCATGCAGGCACCGGGCCGCCTTGGTGGCTATAACACTCTGAAATCCAATGGTATTTAAAAGAATCGTTTCCAGCAGCTGGGCCTGGATGATGGGGGCGGAGATTTCGAGTATGGGCTCGTCCTTGAAAAAAACCGTACCCTCAGGCATGGCCCGGACGGTGCCGGTAAAGCGGAAGTCTTTTAGAGTATCGAGGAACGAATCGGAAAAAAAGCCGGTGTGTTTGAGATAGTTCCGGTCGCTTTCCGAAAAGGTGTAATCTTCGAGTTCAGCTAAAATATCGGCAAGGCCCGCGGCGATAAAAAAATTCCGGTCTGCGGGGTAGTCGCGGATAAAAAGTGAGAATACGGCATTGTCGGTGATGTCGTGGTCAACATAGCCCGCCGCCATGGTCAGTTCATAGAGATCCGTCAAAAGCGGGCCGGAACGCGGCAAGTAGGACATAGATGTTTCAACTCCGGCATCGTAGGGGTTCTGGTTTATGGGTTAAAACGCCTCGGCTTTTTGCCACTGATTGACAGGGCGTCGAATTTCAATTACATAGATAGTAAATATAATGGAATCTTAACCGGATATCAATAATGAATCCTGGGGGGGCGCCCAGGGGTTCAATCCATTGGCAGAGCAAAAAAATGACCGATCAAACCGATCCATACGAATACCGGTTGCCTTACGCAATTCAGCCCCCGGATACGATCCAGGCGGATGTTCTGAAAATACTCGACTACATTTACGGGCAGAGGCGCGATGCTGAAATCACCATCCGGCATCCGGAGTTTACGTCCGTCTGTCCCATGACCGGTCTGCCGGACATGGGCACCATTACCATCGTCTATGTGCCGGACAAGTCCATTGTGGAACTCAAATCACTGAAATACTACCTGCTTCAGTACCGGAATGTGGGCATATTTTATGAGAACACCGTGAACCGCATTCTGGATGATCTGGCCGGCGCGCTCGAGCCGAAGCAAATGAGGATAACCGGCGAGTTCACCGCCCGGGGCGGTATCACCGCCAGGGTGGAAGCGGTTTACGGACAGGAAAAATAAACTTTTCTCCAGGGACTGGCGCAGACGTTTTGATGGGCGGCAACCACATCCTATACTTCAATTTTTTCACCATCGGTGCCCTCATTCCGGTCGTCTTTCATTTTCTGATTACCGTCTTCTTTCTTTCCATTCCCGAGAAATCACGGGCCACGTTTCATCTCGGCGTGGCCTTTTTTTTAATTACGCTGTTTAATTTTGCCTATGTGATATCATCAAGCGTCTACCATCCCATGGCCGCCTATCATCGGTGGCTGACCGTGGGCGTGATCATGCTGGCGGAGACCCATTATACCCTGTTTTTGTTTAACTATCCGAATCCGGGGCGTCTAAAAACAGAGCGTCTTCTTCAAATCCCCCATTACCTGGTGTCCTTTCTGGTAACCGGGATATTTATATGGGGCTGCCTGCATTCGGATATCATCTATCATTTTGACGGGCATTACTGGGACTTCGCCGCTGAACATATCAGCAAGGGGGTCGGCGTCGTCCTGGGGCTCTACTTGGTGCCGTTTACCGTTATCTTCATCTATAAAGTAGTCCTCGTAAGCGGCCGCGAGCGTTTCGTCATCCTGTTTATGGGAATCGCCTATCTGGTGGGATCTTTGATCCCGGCGGTTGCCAATACGATAAGCCGGGAGGGCCTGATCGACCGGGAGCTGTTTCAAATCATCTGGGCCATGGTCAATATTTTTGCCTTCTTTTTTCTGGCCATCATCTACATCAACAACACCCGGGACGAATCCACCTTTATGGCCAAAATTGCCGGTATCAGTATGGTTGCCTTCCTGGTGCTGCTGCAGGGGATCAGTTATTTCGCTTTAAACGACAAAGAGCTGGCATACGATGAAATCCACCGGCAAATGAGCCACCGGATTGTCTCCACAGAGGATTACCGTCCCGCCCAGCTTGCCTATGTCGCCGCCTATGACCAGGCAACGGGCAAAGTGGCTTTATCCTACCGGGATAAAGGCTTACGGATGGACAAAGACCGGATCCGGCGGCATCTGGAAAGTTCTCTGTTTCTGGCGACTATCCTCGATGACCATGGCACCGGCCGGTTTCGCCAAATTTTGACCTGGGCCCGGCGAAGAACCGACCATTTGACCGGCTACATCCGAAACCTGGCGGAATTCGCCGCAGGCCAGGGCGCCTTCCTGAGCTCATCCGAAATGAAAGGCCATCTTGCCAAACTCGACTTCTATGTGGCCTACTACCGCAGAAAAATCCGCCATATCCCGGCATCCGGATTCCGCAAGGGCCTGGAGGCGTTTTTAAATAGCGGCAAAGCGGTACTTCCAAATTTCAACGTCGCCCTTTGGGATGAACTGGCGGACAGTAAGGCGGACGGCGGCCTTCTCAAATCGGAAATCATGAGCCAGGTTCAGCCCCTGCGGCCGGCGGGGGACCGATTCTATCGAAAATCGTCGGCAAATGATCAGCATGCGGTATCTTTTGTGCAACATGCGAACTCGGCGCCCGGCCGCATTTATGAGCTGGGCTTTAGTTATGCGGCCTATCGGCAGTATATCCATCCGGCGGCGACAAAAATGATCCTCCTCCTCTTCGGACTGATCCTGTTTGCCCTGGCGGGATTCCGGCTGTTCTTTCTGGGCACATTCATATATCCCATGCAGCGGCTGGTGGAGGGGGTCAAACGCGTCGACAGGGGCGACTTAAACGTGGCCGTGCCGGTTCGGGCCGCGGACGAAATCGGTTACTTGACCGAGGCGTTTAACCGCATGGTCGACTCGATTAAACAGTCGAACAAGGCGCTCAATGATACCCGGTTGTATCTGAAAAATATTATCGACTCAATGCCCTCGGTGCTTATCGGCGTGGACCCGGCGGGCCATGTGACCCATTGGAACCAGGAGGCCGAACGGATTTCCCGGATTGACGAAGATCAGGCCTGCGGAGCGGCTATTGAAAAGTTGATTCCGCAATTTAATGCCTATCTGGAAAATCTTCATAAGGCCATTCGCAACCGCGAGCCGCAAAAAATCGAGAAGGTGGCCTATCAAATGGCGGGTGAAACCCGGTATTCGGATATCATCGTCTATCCGCTGATCGCCAACGGCGTCAAGGGGGCGGTCGTCCGGATCGATGATATTACTTCGCGTGTGCGTTTTGAGGAAATGATGGTCCAGTCTGAGAAAATGGCGTCGATAGGCGGCCTGGCCGCTGGTATGGCCCATGAAATCAACAACCCGTTGGGCGGTATCCTGATGGCGGCTCAGAATATCGAGCGGCGGGTATCCCCGGATTTGAAAAAAAATCGGGAGGTAGCCGAAGAGACGGGCGCTGACATGGAGCTTATCGCTGATTATATGGAAAAACGGGGAGTTAAAAAAATGGTGGCCGGTATCCTCGAAATGGGCCAGCGGGCCTCCGATATTGTGGCCAATATGCTGAATTTTAGTCGAAAAAGCGAGGCCCGCGCATCCACCCACAATGTGAACGACCTGATTGAAGCCACGATCGAACTGGCCGCAAACGACTATAATCTGAAGAAGCAATATGATTTCAGGCATATCCATATTGTCCGGGACTATGAGGCGACGCTGCCGATGATCCTATGCATTAGCACCGAAATTCAGCAGGTGTTTTTGAATATTTTGAAAAACTCGGCCCAGGCCATGGCGGATAAAAGCTATCATAATGAATCGCCGCAGATCCGCATCCGTACGGCCAGGGAAGGCGATATGGCCAGGGTGGAGGTTTCTGACAACGGCCCAGGCATGCCGGAGGAGGTGCGCAAGCGAATATTTGAGCCTTTTTTCACCACAAAGGAGGTGGGTACGGGCACAGGGCTCGGGTTGTCCGTGTCCTACTTTATTGTTACTGAAAACCACGGGGGACAGATGGCCGTCAGCGCGCGGGCTGGAAAGGGAACGAAATTTATTATAAAACTACCCCTAATGGACTAAAATGGAAACATCAGATATCCATATACTCGTTGTCGATGATGAGGCCGTCGTCAACATTAACCTGAGCGGCTATCTCGAGGATGAGGGCTTTACCGTTTTCTCGGCCGCCAGCGCCGAAGAAGCCCTGGAACTGATCGATCAACAGAGAATTGACGTGGGCATTATTGATATGCGCCTTCCCGGTATGGACGGCAACGCGCTGATTCTAAAAGCCTATCATAAACAGCGGGCGATGAAATTTCTGATCCACACGGGCTCAACCAATTACTCTTTGCCCCAGTCCCTGATCGAACTCGGACTGGGCGAGGCGCAGGTTTTGCGAAAACCCGTGTCAGACCTGTCCATTTTGCCCCGAATGATATATGAAATGTTTTCTATGGATGATAACAAATGATCAAAGTGCTTACCATTGATGACGAAGACATTTTCCGGGAAAACATCTCCGCTTTTCTCGAAGACAACGATTATCACGTGATACAAAGCGATAACGGCGAGGACGGCTTGGAGAGGTTTAAGAAGACGGCGCCGGATATCGTATTATGCGATCTGAAAATGCCCAAGATGGATGGGTTTCAGGTGCTTGAGGCAATCGTGCGTCAGGCGCCGGAAACGCCGATTATTATGATCTCGGGCACCGGGGCCATCCATGACGTGATCGAGAGTCTTCGCCTGGGCGCCTGGGACTATATTTTAAAGCCCATATATGATATGGGCGCACTGGAGCATGCACTGGGCAAGGCGTTGGAGAGATCCCGGCTGATCCGGGAGAACCGGCGGCACCGGGAGCATCTGGAAGAAGAGGTCAAAAAACGGACACAGGAGATACAGGAGCGCACCAACGAACTCCAGATGGCGAACCGGCAGTTGAATTCGGAAATCAACGAACGAAAGGCGGCGGAAAGTCAGCTGAAGAACAGTTTAAACAGCCTGGAGAAAACCATTGCCGGCACCATCAGCACCATTTCGCTTATCGTGGAAATGCGCGACCCCTATACGGGCGGTCATCAGCGGCATGTCGCCCAATTGTCCCAAGCTATCGCCCAGGAAATGGGGTTTTCGGATGAGCAGCTAAAGGGTATCTATTATGCTGGTTTAATCCATGATATCGGTAAACTGGCGGTGCCCATCGAAATCCTGGTAAAGCCGGGGCCGATCAGCGAAATCGAGAATATGATGATTCGCACGCATCCTCAGGCCGGTTGGGAAATCCTGAAGGAAATTGAATTCCCCTGGCCGATCGCCGAAATTGCCCTTCAGCATCATGAACGCCTGGATGGATCGGGCTATCCCCACGGGCTCTCCGGTGATGATATTCTGCCCGAATCCCGGATTGTGGCTGTGGCTGATGTCGTGGAATCCATGATGTTTCATCGGCCCTATCGGGCATCATTGGGGCTGGAAGTCGCCATGGAGGAAATTTCAGCAAATCGCGGCCAACTATATGATGCTGGGGTGGTGGATACCTGCATTAGGCTGTTCCGGGAAAAAGATTTTCATTTTGATTCTGAAGAGCAAACGCTTGATGAAATTTTTTCCAGCTTTTCCGATCGCTGAAATTGGCCATTGCAGCAATTACCTGCGATCATTTGATTGATATCAGCCTCAGTTGCTGTTATAGGCAGTGGAAATGTGAACTGATGGGGAGGATTCATCCCTGCGGTATAGAGTTAAATATGCCTCAATAGGTAAGCCACTGGATAAAAACCTGGACAGGAAACGGGTCCGGCAACCATGAGACGGAGTATGAATGACATTTGAGCGGCATCGGATAAACCGGCGGGTGATCGATGATCTTAAAACACGTTCCACCGTCGGCATGTATTTTTATGTGGCGGTCACCGCAGCGGTGCTGACGGTGGAGGGATTCTATAAGCGGCACCTGCTTTTTTCCATTGTATTTCTGTGTGTAATGGTTGTCATCGCCACTTTTCGGATTCTGCAGCATAAATTTTATGACCGCTTCGATCAGATAAACAAGAAGTTGAACTTTTGTGCGTTTTTTACAAGCGTATATGCCACGGCGTTAACCTGGGGGACGGGGTTTGCGTATTTCATGGTGATGCCGGAAGAATTGACCTCAAAGATGATCATGCTGGCAAGCACGGTCGGGCTTGATTCCGGCGGCGTTGTCGCCTTTATGCCGTCGCGGCGGACGTCTGTCATTTACAACCTGCTCATGCTGATGCCCGCGGCCCTGATAATGCTTTACCTCCAGATCCAACCCACCATTGTTTTTCTGGTCTTCCTGTTTACCGCCTACATGATACTGGTCGCCTTCAGGGGGAGCCGGGAATACTGGGATGCCCTTGAAAACGAGCATCTGCTCAAGCTCAAATCCGAAGAGATCGAAAAAATGAGCCGGATTGACGTGCTCACCGGATTATATAACCGGCGCTATTTTGATGAAATTTTTAATGTCCGGTGGAAGATGGCCGCCAGAAGCGCCATCCCGTTTTCAATTATCATCTGTGATATCGATCTGTTCAAGCCGGTCAACGATACCTACGGCCATCTGGCCGGGGACGCCTATTTGAAAAAAATGGCGCAGGTCCTGTTGGGTATATTCCAGAGGGATACGGATTTTATCGTCAGGTACGGGGGCGAAGAGTTTGTGATCCTTCTCTTAAACCATGAACGCGATGCGGCTGTTGAGATGGCTGAAAAAGTCCGGTCGGAAGTTGAAAAAATGACGCTGTTTTATTATACCCATGAAATAAAAACCACCATTAGTCTAGGCGTCTCTACCTGTATCCCCCGTTTGGCGGAGAATAGGGACCGCCTTCTGGAAATGGCGGACAGGGCCTTGTACCGGGCAAAAAACAGTGGAAGAAATCGCGTGGCTTTTTGTGATGCATCGAGAAATGCGGCCCAGTTCTAGGATAGCAGCGACTTCTGCCGAAGCATCCGAATCAGTTCTTCGGCCTTTTCCCGGGGCGTGCCCTCGATCACCCATCCGTCCCGTTTTTTTTCAGGGGGGCGATATCCGGCAACCGTAAACGGCCTGTCCCGCGGCTCGGAGGAATCCCAGGGGATCGTCTGAATGCCGGTTTTATTGGCCCGAAGCATGTTGGAGAGGCTCGGGTAGCGGGGAATATTGATCCCGGTTTGGATGGTGACCAGGGCGGGCAGGTCGAGTTCCACCAGAGCCCTTGCGCCGCCTTCAATTTCCTGCTCAACAGATATCCTGGCTTTTTCAGCATCCAGCGCCTGCCGAATGACGGCCGTTTTCCAAGGAATGTTAAGATATTGGGCAAGCATGGGGCCGACCTGGAACTGCATCATATCCTCTGACATGACCCCGGTAAAAATAAGATCATAGGATTTGCGGCCGGCGAATTCCGCTATAGCGCGGGCGGTATGCATGGCATTACATGCCGCTTCGTAATTGGTTTGGATATGGGTGCCACTGTCGGCCCCCATGCCGATTGCCCGCTTGATCGCTTTTTGGGCCCCCTCCGGGCCTACGGAGACGATGTCGATAGTCGTCTCAGAAAGCGCCTCTTTGATCAACACCGCCTCTTCGACCGCAGGCTCGTCAAACCGGTTCATGTACAGTTCACTATCATCATCAACCGATTTCAGGGGGTCAAAATCATCGTCCCATAGACGGCCCGAAGGCGCTATCTGGTCAAAATCAGGGACCGCTTTGACGCAAACCAGGATATCCATTCATCCTCCTAAGCCCTCCCTTTCATGGGGAGGAATTCCTTTCCCTTTTTAATTTTCAATAAAATATTAAAAAGTTATCGTCAACAAAAAATAGAGCGATCGCTCGTTTTTTTTATTGACACCTCCGGCTGATACCGATAATAAGTTCTATAGATGGAGCCAATTTTAACAGTCTCGTAAAAAGTCGATTTTGGGATGGCAAAGTAAAAAGTTCAAGCCCCGTTTAAAATCAGGGGGCGCGCAAATCCCGAGAAATGCAGCGTACATAGGAGTACGTGAAATTTCGAGGGAAGCAGCGCAGCACAGATATTGGACTTCCAAGGAACTCGACAATATTTAATATTATTTTAGATGCTTTCGCTGCTGTCATTCCGAGGAGCAAAAGCGACGAGGAATCTTTATTGTTAAAGATTTCTCGCTGCCGCTCGAAATGACAATGCGGATGTTTTTTTGCGTTACTTTCTGCAAAAAATGGCGCGCCAGCGGAATAAACCGCTTTTTACGAAGCCATCAATTTTTGAGAACAGAAAGGGAGCCGCATGGATTTCTCGATATCAGAGAAGATGAAGACCATCCTCGAAATGGTCAACGAGTTTATCGAACGTGAACTTATTCCGCTGGAGCCGGAATTCAGCACCAAGGGATTCCGCGAGATGCTGCCGGTGGTCCGGGAGAAGCAGGAGAAAGTCCGACAGATGGAACTTTGGGCCCCCAACTTTCCTGAAGATTGCGGGGGTCTGGGGCTGTCTCTTTTGGAGCACGGGCTTTTATCCGAGGCCTTGGGCCGTACGCCGCTGGGTCACTATGTATTCTGGTGCCAGGCCCCGGATGCGGGCAATGTGGAAATTCTGCACATGCATGCCACTGAAAAGCAGCGGGAGAGATATCTCTATCCCTTGGTTGCCGGGGATATCCGGAGCTGTTTTGCCATGACCGAGGTCGATATGCCGGGATCGAATCCGGTGCTGCTTGATACCACGGCGGAAAAAGACGGCGGCGACTATGTGATCAACGGGCATAAGTGGTATACCACCGCCGCTGACGGCTCTGATTTCGCCATTACGATGGCGGTTACCAACCCGGAGGCCCCGGATTACCTTCAGGCCAGCATGATTATTGTCCCGACGGATACACCGGGGTTTAACTTGGTGCGAAACATCCCGGTAATGGGCCATGAAGGGGAGGACTATTTCAGCCACGGGGAAATTCTGTTCCAGTCCTGCCGGGTGCCGCAGGAAAATCTGCTGGGCCCGGAGGGCCAGGGATTTGTGATCGCCCAGGAGCGGCTGGGGCCGGGGCGGATTCATCACTGCATGCGGTGGCTGGGTATCTGTCAGCGGGCGTTTGAGTTGATGTGCCGTCGGGCCAACAGCCGGCGGATCACTAAAGACGGAAAACCCCTGGCTTCCAGGCAGATTATCCAGGCCTGGATTTCCGAGAGCGCCGCCGAGATCCAGGCGGCTCGGCTGATGACCCTTCATGCGGCCTGGAAAATTGATAATGAGGGCGCCAAAGCCGCCCGCCATGATATCTCAATGATCAAGTTCATGGTGGCCAATACCATGCAGCGGGTCGTGGATCGGGCGCTTCAGGTGCACGGCGGCCTGGGCATGACCGATGATACGATCCTGGCGTTTTTCTATCGCCATGAACGCGCCGCCCGCATATATGACGGGGCGGACGAGGTGCACAAGGTGGCTTTGGCCAAACGGATTTTAAGGGAATACCCTTTAGAAAACGGATAATCGGGTCAGGTTATGCAGACGGCGACAAAGCCCTTTGAGCCCATGAGATTCAGTGAATTCCGGCAGATGGCGTTGATTTCGATGGAGGAGATCTGCCGGGAGATTTTCTATGAGAATCAGGCTTCCATTAAGACCAAGAAGGAGGCCGTGGCGGTCAAAAATCTCGCCAATATTTTTAATACAACCCTGCGGCTGTCCAATGAAAAAGGCTTTCAGACCATGAGTTTGAGAGATTTGAGCCGGGCGTCGGGATTGAGCATGGGGGCGCTCTATTCCTATTTTACCAGCAAGGATGAGCTGCTCGAGATGATTCAAAACCAGGGCCATCGTCTGACCCGCAGGGTGCTCAGCCAACACATCGGGGCGGTATCCGAGGTGGACCAGAAACTGCGTGTCGCCATCCGGGCCCATCTGTATCTGACCGAAGTCATGCAACCCTGGTTTTACTTCTCCTTCATGGAAACCAAGAACCTGGGTAAAGCCCAGCAGAAAAAATCGATCGAGGGCGAACTCGCCTCCGAACAGATGTTTATCGATATCCTGAAGGAGGGGCTCGAGCAGGCGGTTTTTGAGCTGGACAATCCGGAGCTGACCGCTACAGTGGTCAAGGCCATGCTGCAGGACTGGTATGTCAAACGCTGGAAATACAGCAGACGCCGTATTTCTGTGGACGAATATGCTGATTTTGTTATTTTTGTCATCGAATCAATCGTGATGGCTTCGTAAAAGGAGTTCACAATGACAGTGGCCGATAAGCCGACCGAGATTCGGGAGGGGGAAGAGCTGGATCAAGAGGCGGTGGAAAAATTTTTGAAGCAGTCCATTGATGGGCTCTCCGGTTCGCTCGAGATCAAGCAGTTCCCCAGCGGGTTCTCCAACCTGACGTATTTTATCCGTGTGGGCGACCGCGAAATGGTGCTCCGGCGGCCGCCCTTCGGCCGCAAGGCCAAAACCGCCCATGACATGGGCCGTGAGTACAAGATACTCAATGCGCTGTATCCGGTCTTCCCCTATTGTCCCAAACCGCTGGTTTATACCGAAGATGAGCGCATTATGGGTTGCCCCTTCTATGTTATGGAACGGATTCAGGGGATTATACTGCGCAAGGATCTGCCGGATGACCTGACATTATCGCCTGAGGATGCCCGCCGGCTCTGTGAAAATATGATCGACCTGCATGTTCGTCTTCATTCGCTGGACTATGAAGCCATTGGCCTGGCGGATTTCGGCAAACCGCAGGGCTATGTCCGCCGACAGGTGGAGGGCTGGAGCAAACGGTATCGTGACGCCTGCACCCCGGATGTGCCGGATTTCGAGCCGGTGATGGCGTGGCTGGCCGCCAATCAGCCGAAGGATTTCGAGCGCCCCGCCATTATCCACAATGACTACAAGTTTGATAACCTTGTCTTAAACCCGGAGAATCCGCTCGAGATTATCGGCATCCTGGACTGGGAGATGGCCACCCTGGGGGACCCTTTGATGGATCTGGGCGCCTCACTGGCCTACTGGATCAACCGGGATGACCCGGAGGAGATGCATCTCATGCGGATGCTGCCGACCACATACGAGGGGATGATGACCCGCCGGGAGCTGGTGGATCGGTATGCCGAGAAATCCGGAATCGATATCGGCAGTTTCGATTTCTATTACTGCTTCGGGCTTTTTCGCCTGGCCGGCATCGCCCAGCAGATTTACTACAGGTATTATCACGGCCAGACAAAGGACAAACGGTTCATTCAGCTGGGCTTTGCCGTGGGCTTCCTTGAGAAGGCCGCCAACCGCGTCATCGAAGGCGGCGGAATCTGATCTGCCTATTCATCGATAAAGTCATGGACGGTAAGCAGGGCGTGCATCCTCACCCCGCAGGCCTCGATGTTTTCCCGGCCGTTTTGTTCGCATCGATCCAAGAGGGCGATAACGCCCAGGATCTCCAGGCCGAAGTCCCGGACCGCGTTAATCGCCTTGATGGTCGACCCCCCGGTGGTCACCACGTCTTCAATCACGATGACCGGATCGTCGGGCTCCATGTTGCCCTCGATGGGCAGCCGAAGGCCATGGGCTTTGGGCGTTTTACGGACGGAGAAGGCATCAATCGGGCGGCCGCGAAGCTGCGAGGTGTAGGCCACGGAAATGGCGATCGGGTCCGCGCCCATGGTCAAACCGCCGACGCCTTTTGGGGTCAGGCCGAGCGCCTGAATTTTATCATACATCAATGTGCCGATCCGGACGATGCCGGGCGGATAATAGGTGACGCCCTTCAGGTTGAAGTAAAATTTGCTCTTCTGGCCTGATGCCAGGGTGAATACCGGCTCTTTGGAATATTGAAACGACCGCTGCCGGATCAACCCAATCAGTTCGTCCCTTTCGGTCATGGGGGAAATCCTCTCTCGAAGTTTGTTAAAAGCGATTTATTCCGCCGCGGCGGTATTTTTGCAGAAAGGAACTTTTACGACAGGTTAAAGGCACTGAGGCACTAAGGCACTAAGTTTTTGATTTCTTTGACCTTATACCCTAAACCTTAAACTGTTAAGTTACTTAGAATCTGTCGTGATTTAACTAAATCCCTGATAATTGTCAACCTAACCAAATAGCATTTTTGAAAAGAATTTTGATGGCTTCGTAAAAAGTCCAATATCTGTGTTGCGCTTCCGTCCCTCGGAATCTCACGTACAGCTAAGCACTCTGCATTCCCCGGGATTTGCGCGCCTTGAGCTTGAACTTTTTTCTTTGCCATCCCAAAATCGACTTCCAAGGAACTCGACAATATTTAATATTATTTTAGATGCTTTCGCTGTTGTCATTCCGAGGAGCGAAAGTGACGAGGAATCTTGATTGGTTAAAGATTTCTCGCTACCGCTCGAAATGACAATGCGGATGTTTTTAGAGTTACTTTTCTGCAAAAATACCGCCGCGACGGAATAAATCGCTTTTTACGAAACTATCAATTTTATTTTAACAAGGAGCTTACAATGGAGAATCTCACTTATCAAACCAAAGATCACATCGGGTATCTCACATTAAACCGGCCCAATAATTACAATGCCTTTGACCGCCAGACCATCGAGGAGTTCGGTCAATTCTGGCGGGATCGCCGCTATGACGAGAGTGTCCGGGTGATCGTATTGGACGGCGGTGATGCCAAGGGATTCTGCGCTGGCTTGGATATGCAGACCTATGGTCCGGAAATGTTCAAACAGCAGCCGGTTGAAGCCTATAACGGCCAGGCCCGCATGGCGCGCCTCCTGCTCGCCATGCGGATGGCGCCGCAGCCCATCATCTCCTGCATCCACGGGGCGGCCTCCGGTTTCGGGTTTTCATTGGCCATGGCCTCAGATATTCGCATCCTTGCGGAGGACGCCCGTTTCAACGCCGCATATATCAATATCGGTCTGGGCGGCGCAGACATGGCCTCGAGCTATTTTCTGCCCCGGCTGATCGGCTCCGGCCGGGCGAACGAATTCTTGCTCACCGGCAACTGGATGAGTGCGGAAGAGGCCATGCAGCTGGGGTTTGGCAGCCGCCTGGTGCCCGGGGATAGAATGCTCGAAACCGCCCGGGAGCTCGCCCAGACCATGGCCAGTAAGACGCCGCTGGGTCTGCGCATGACCAAGGAGGCCATAAACGTCAACATTGATGCCGGTGGACTGGAGGCGTGCCTGCAGATGGAGGACCGGAACCAGATGATGGTGATGTATTCGCTGAAGCTGGCGGCGCCGGAACAATAGCGTTATGCCGAATTTTTTTGGGCGGCCGCTAAACGGTCCCGGTAGGCGTCAATTAGGGCTTCGGCCGTTTGTCGGCTGTCTATTCGGGTAGCGGCCCGCCGGAAAACAGAACTGGCCGCAAGCCCCCTGGAAAACCAGCCGAGCCGGCTTCGAAGCATGCGGCAGGCTTTTTTTTCGCCGAAAAGCGCGATCATTTGGTCCGTATACCGATACATCAGGTCGAAGCGTTCCATGGGGTCGACGCGCGGTATCGGCTCATGGTTGATGGCGGCCAGGGCTTGGCTAAAAAATCCGGGATTGCCGATAGCCGCCCGGCCGATCATGACGCCGTCGCAATGCGTCGATTCAAGCATCTTCAAGGCATCGGAGGGCCTTTTAATATCCCCGTTGCCGATCACCGGGATGGAAACGGCCGCTTTAATCCTTTCAATCAGCCCCCAGTCCGCCGAGCCTTTAAAGCCCTGAGCGGCGGTACGGGCATGGATAGAGACCGCGTCCACGCCGCAGCCTTCGGCAATGCGGGAGAGCTCAAGCGCCTGTTTTCCCGAAGCCTCCCATCCGGACCGCATTTTGATGGTCAAAGGGCGGCGTGTGGCTTTTCGTATGGCGGCAAGTATCCGCTGCGCCCGGTCCGGGTCTTTCATCAGCGCCGCCCCCGCCCCTGTTCGAATGACTTTTTTGACCGCACAGCCGAAGTTGACATCCACAATATCCGCGCCCATACCCTCAACCATGGCCGCCGCTTCAGCCATGATTTCCGGGTGCCGGCCGAATAACTGAACGGCCACCGGTCTTTCCGCATCGGCCATGACCAGCATCGCCCGGGTCTCTTCGGAGCCGTAATAAAGGCCGTTTGAACTGATCATTTCGCTGCAGACCAAGCCGCATCCGGCCTCACGGGCCAGAATGCGGAACGGCATATGCGTGATGCCCGCCATAGGGGCCAGGATTAGCTGGTTGGGGAGTTTGATATCGTCGATTCGCATGCGAAACGGTGGCTTTCAACCGGTTGAGAGATTTCTGAGGAGGGGTTGGCATAGCAGAACAGGCAGTTATGGCCGCATGGCTGGCGATGATAGGAGCCGATATCCGAAGAAACGCTGCATCCGCACCCCTGTTTGACCCGTTGGCCGCTGTCCTTTCGCAGAGAGATATTGCCGCCGAAAAGATCCATCAAAAGCCTGCCGGATATGCATTCGCTGGCCCGAATGCCGGAATCTGAGGGAAGGGCGGCCAGCACGTCCTTTTCGCAGCAGGTGAAAAGGGCGATGCCATGCCGGTTGAGCGTCGCCTCCATGCCCCGCAGCACGGCGACTTTTTTTGTCATTGGGGGCTCGTGGAAGGCAAAGCCCGGAATCGCCCGGAGCCGCTTTTTGATTTTCGGGTAATGATCCATGAAGCTCGTAATGCATCGCCTGATGCCCAGTCTGCCCATATACGCCGAGATTTGGGAAAAGTCCGAGAGGTTGTCAGTCTCCTGCCCGTTCGGGAGACGATAAAAGCATAGGGGATCAAACCGCCAGTTGATGCACCCGGGGCCAAACCGGTCGCAAAGCCGGCGGAGTGTTTCCAAACGGTCTTTAAGTGGGGGGATTTTGGGCTCAAGCCATGGGGATTCTGAGTTTACGGTGAAGTTGAAAAACAGGTGATACCCCATGGCCTGCAGCCTGTCCCCATATCCATGCGCCATAAAGCGTCGGAAATCCTTGGACCAGAAGACGATCGTATGGACATCTTCAGGTGTGGCCGCTACCCTTGTCACATGCTGGTTGAACGGGTTGGTGACATCAAAGTATCCGGCACGAATCCCCTGCATAAACCAGTCCATGTAAAACGCCGGGATGTCGGTTCGGCGGGAGGCGGAAATGATAATCGGCTTGGGCGGGGTTTGGCTCGGCATGGCGCTTATTTTTTCTTGTCGTGGTCCCAGAGGGCCACGACCTTGGCGTCTTTGTCGGTTTTCCGTTCATCCTTTGTTGGCGTTTCTTTCGTCTCTTCCTGTTGGGGCTCAGGTTCCGCCTCGGGCGGCGCTTCGACTTTTTCCAGCCGCATTCGGTTGCCGCCCATGGTAAATTCCTCTCCGTTGATATAGACATCCCGGAGGATCCAGGTTACCGTTTGCAGCGGGACTTGGAGGAGCAGGAGTTTTACATGGTACCAGTCTTTTTTGACATCCGGCGCGATGGCCTCGATGCGGGCAAAGCCTGCCGGCTGATCTTCAAAATAGATTAAAACGATATCATTTTCCTGTGCCATAGGTTAATATGTATGAGCATTCAAAGACCGTGTCAAGCTTGATGGCTTCGTAAAAAGTCCAATATCTGCGTTGCGCTTCCATCCCTCGGAATTTCACGTACAGCTAAGTACGCTGCATTCCTCGGGATTTGCGACGCCTTGATCTTGAACTTTTTACTTTGCCATCCCAAAATCGACTTTTTACGAGACTGTCAAGCTTGATAGTCTTGTAAAAAGCGAATTCTAGCGAGGTGGCGCATGAATGATTACCGTGAAAAAAGCTGGTGGCTGGAAACCCTGCCGGAAACCGTTACCCCCAACCCGCCCTTGGACAGCGAAGAAAAAGCCGATGTCACCATCATCGGCGGGGGCTATACCGGCCTTTCCACAGGCTATCATCTCAAGCAGCTGCAGCCGGATATGGATGTCCGGCTGATTGAATCCGATATCTGCGGATATGGCGCATCAGGCAGAAACGGCGGGTTCTCAATGACCCTGTTCGGCCTGACCAAGGGGATCACAAAGTTCCGTTTTGACGATGAAAAGGCCAAAGCCGCCCATCTATACATGGAAAATGCGGTGGATTATTTGCACGACGTGATTACTGAAAACAATATCGACTGCGACTATGAACGAACGGGCTACCTGTTGGTGGGTACCAGCCCCGGTCAGGTTAAGCGCGTGGAACATGATTTCGAAATCATGGAGCGCTGGGGGCTTGGCGGTGTGGAGCGCTGGGACCGGGACCGCCTGGCCCGGGAGTTCAATACCGATTTTTATCAGCTGGGCTGGTTCGAGCCCCGGTGCGGAATTTTAAACCCCGCCAAGCTGGCTCGCGGCTTGAAAGATATGGCGGAGAAGCAGGGGGTGCTCATCTATGAAAATTCTCCGGTGAAACGCTTTGCCCGGAAAGGCGCATCCGGATTTGTGGTTAAAACAGAGACGGGGAAAATCCACAGCGACTATCTCGTTCTCGCCACCAATGCCTATTCCGTTTTGTTTCCTGAGCTTAAAAACCTTCAGTATCCGGCTTTTACGCATATCGTATTGTCCGAACCATTGACGCCGGAGCAGTATGAGGAGATCGGCTGGAAAAACAGGGCCGGCATCGAAGATGCCCGGGACCTGATCCATTACTATCGGCTCACGAAGGACAACCGGATAGCGATGGGCGGCGGGGACGTGTCCATCGGTTATCGCACCGATCTGGACAAGGATCTCAATGAGAAGACCTTCTCTCACCTGAAGCGGCACGTAACCGAGGTTTTCCCCCAGCTCAAAGGCATTCGGTTCACCCACCAGTGGGGCGGGCCGGTCTCGGTCACCATGGACATGGCACCGGTTATCGGGTATCTGGGAAAAGACAGAAAGGCCGTTTTCTCCATGGGCTGTATCGGGCACGGGGTTTCCATGACCACCATGAACGGCCGCACCATCGCCGAACTGATCACCGGCCGGCAGACCGAGCGGACGGAGATGTTTTTCGTCGGCCGTAAGGCTTTTTCCTGGCCGCCGGATCTGGTCAGCCTGGGCGTTGCCCGGGCGGTGCGCGGATTCATGCGAATGGAAGACCGGCTTTATTATACATGAAACCCTGTAACTTTCGCCCGGAGAGTTGTTCTTTTTCGAATTTTTTGCACGACGGGTTTTTGTTTTTATAATTTAGTTCGTGTCGGTTCAATGCCATTAACCTCAGACACCCGAGGGGTCGATCATGTTGGAAAATCTGGATCCCGTCATGTTAGCGCGCATTCAATTCGCCTTTACCGTTTCATTCCATATTATTTTCCCCTCATTTACTATCGGCCTGGCCAGCTGGCTGGCGGTGCTTGAGTGGCGATGGTTAAGAACCGGTAACCCGGTCTATGCCGATGTCTATCAGATGTGGGTCAAGATTTTTGCCGTCACCTTCGGTATGGGAGTCGTCTCCGGCGTGGTGCTCTCCTTCCAGTTCGGCACCAACTGGTCGATTTTATCGGATGCCGGTGGAAATATTTTAGGCCCGCTTCTGGGCTACGAGGTGATTACCGCGTTTTTCCTGGAGGCATCGTTTTTAGGGGTTATGCTGGCCGGATGGAATCGGGTCGGCCGCCGGCTGCATTTCGCCGCTACCGTACTGGTGGCTGCGGGCACTTTGATATCCGCGTTCTGGATTCTCTCTGCCAACTCGTGGATGCACACGCCCGATGGCTTCCGGGTGGGCGGGAACGGGCTGATCTATCCGACGAACTGGCTGGCAATCATTTTCAACCCTTCCTTTCCCTATCGTTTCGTACATATGGTCGTTGCCGCCTATCTGACCACAGCTTTCACCGTGGCCGGCATCGGCGCCTTTTATTTGTGGCGGGGGCGCCACATCCCCCATGCCCGGGTGATGCTGGGCATGGCCATGATCATGGCGATTTTCGTCGCCCCTATGCAGCTCTTGTTTGGCGATATGCACGGGTTGAACACGTTAGAGCATCAGCCCGCAAAGGTGTCGGCCATGGAGGGGCTATGGGAGACCACTACCGGCGCGCCGCTGCTCCTTTTCGGGTGGCCGGACCAGGACGCAGAGGTTACCCGCTACGCGCTTGAGGTCCCAAAGCTTTCCAGTCTGATCCTTACCCATGATTTCAACGGCGAGGTAAAGGGCTTGAAGGCTTGGCGGGCCGACGAGCGCCCACCTGTGGCCATGGTATTCTGGACGTTTCGCATCATGGTGGGGCTCGGGCTGCTGATGATCGCTACCGGCCTGATGGCGATCATCCTTTACTTCAGAAAACGGCTCTTTGATACCCGCTTGTTCCAGTACTGGTGCATGGCTCTGACGCCGGCCGGATTTATCGCCGTGCTGGCCGGTTGGTTTGTCACCGAAGTCGGCCGACAGCCATGGGCGGTGCAAGGCTTGCTCCGCACTGAGGATGCGATTTCCCCGGTGGTCGGCACTTCCGTAGCCCTATCGCTGGCCGCGTTTGTCGTGGTTTATGTGTTCGTGTTTGGCGCCGGCAGTTATTATATTTTACACCTGATCGGCAAAGGCCCTGAAAATGGGGAGGCGGATTACGGTGGCCAGGAAGCGGCCGGATCGACGGAAGTCTATGATGCTGAAAGGGAAAAAGGAGGCCGTCATGTTTAGCCTTGGAGGATGCCTGGATTTGCCGATGATATGGTATGTATTGATCGGAACCGCAATCTTTCTGTATGTGTTGCTCGACGGCTTTGATCTCGGCGTGGGGATTTTGTTCCCCTTCGCGCCGACGGATCCGTCCCGGGACAGCATGATGCGCTCCATCGCCCCGTTCTGGGACGGCAACGAGACCTGGCTGGTTCTGGGCGGCGGCGGATTGCTGGCGGCTTTTCCCCTGGCATACGCGGTTATTATGCCCGCCTTTTATATTCCG
>Ga0209947_1000280_pt1 | contig 31467 bp, 26 predicted proteins | sample SalPonR2_B_D2_MG_FD_185706 | JGI IMG/M metagenome (GOLD analysis project Ga0209947, IMG submission 185706) | Salt pond soil microbial communities from South San Francisco under conditions of wetland restoration - Salt Pond MetaG R2_B_D2_MG... ...
GAGCTAACTGAGATCGTCGTAATCTATGACGATCTCGACTTACCCTTCGGGCGCTTAAAGATCAGCAGGGAAGGGGGGCACGGTGGTCACAACGGGATTCGCGATATTATCAGCACCCTGGGTCGTCGCGACTTCGTGCGCTTGCGCGTCGGCATCGGTAAGCCGGATCACGGCGATGTTACCCGTCATGTGCTCGGGGCTTTTAATTCTACAGAGCGGGATGGGCTGCCTACCATGGTAGCGGCTGCTGCAGATGCAGCAGAATTAATCATCACTGGCGGTGCAGCTGCCGCCATGAATAAATTTAACGGTTTCAATCTGGAAGAAAATCTTTAAACCCTTATCAGACGAAAGAGGCGAGATAAATGCAACTGCAAGCATGGGCCCCCATACTCGGGGTGATCGGGTTTGTGATCGCGCTGGTGATCTACAACAACGTCAAATCACAACCTGTGGGTAACGACAAGATGCGTGAGATATCCGAGGATATCCACAAAGGTGCCATGGCCTTTTTAAGCCGCGAGTATCGCGCTCTGGCCATTTTTATTGTGGTAGTTTTTATATTGATTGCCGTTGCCATGAGTATCCACAGTGCTCTGGCTTTTCTTGGCGGTGCTGTGTGTTCCATGACCTGCGGATTCATCGGCATGAAAGCGGCAACCCGCGCCAATGTCAGAACTTCTGAAGCTGCCCGTGCCCACGGGCAGGCACGTGCTTTGGAAGTTTCTTTCAATGGTGGTGCGGTTATGGGTCTTGCTGTTGGCTCCCTGGGTCTTGTTGGTGTCGGTATCGCGTACATTTTTTATGGTGGCGATGTTGAGAGTGCTAAATATATCAATGGTTTTGCCATGGGTGCTTCCTCCATTGCTTTATTTGCTCGTGTTGGTGGTGGTATTTACACTAAGGCCGCTGATGTCGGTTCTGACCTGGTAGGTAAGGTTGAAGCAGGCATTCCCGAGGACGATCCTCGTAATCCGGGTGTTATCGCTGACAATGTTGGTGACTGTGTAGGCGACACCGCGGGAATGGGTGCCGACATTTTTGAATCCTATGTTGGATCCATTATTGCGACCATGGCTATTGCCGCTGCCGCCAGCCCGCTCTTGCTCGGCAAACTCGGTTCCGGTGCCAATGTTCAGGCGGCTGCCATGCTCCTGCCGTTAGCTCTGGCGATGATCGGTCTGGTCTTTTCGGTCATCGGGATTTTCTCCATGCGTTTTCTTAAGTCCATGAACCCGGCCAAGGCCTTGCACTATACAACCTTTGTCGCCGCTGGTGGTTTTCTGATTGCTGCATTTATCTACATCAAAGCCGCCGGGCTCAATACGGGTATCTTCTGGGCGATTCTCATTGGCACCCTTGCCGGTATCGCTATCGGCCAGATCACCGAGTATTATACCGCTCATGGCCCGGTTAAGCGGATTGCTGAAGCCAGTAAGACCGGCCCGGCAACCAACATTATCCATGGCTTGGCGATTGGTCTTGAATCTGCGGTTTTGCCTGTTCTGATCATTGCTTTTGCTATCTTTGTCGCCAACGCTTTTGCCGGTCTTTATGGGATTGGCATCGCTGCGGTCGGGATGCTGGCGACGGTTGGAGTTACCATGACCGTGGATGCTTACGGCCCGATCGCTGATAATGCCGGTGGTATTTCGGAGATGGCCGGTCTTGGACCAGAGGTTCGCAAGATCACTGACGGACTGGACGCTATTGGTAATACTACTGCAGCTATCGGTAAAGGTTTTGCTATCGGTTCTGCAGCGCTGACCGCACTGGCTCTGTTTTCTGCCTATGCCACTACCGTTGGTCTGGAATCGATCAACCTGATTGAGCCGATTGTTGTGATCGGTCTGCTCATCGGTGGCGCTCTGCCGTTTCTGATCGGTGCCATGACCATGACCAGCGTCGGCCGCGCTGCCGGAGCTATGGTCGATGAAATCCGTCGCCAGTTCCGGGAAATACCCGGTCTGCTTGAAGGTAAAGAAGGCGCCAGGCCTGACTCCCAGAAATGTATCGATATTTCTGCCAAGGCCGCCCTTAGGGAGATGGTTCTTCCCGGTGTTGTTGCGGTTGCCGCTCCGGTACTGGTAGGTTTTCTGCTCGGTAAAGAGGCCCTTGGTGGCATGCTGGCCGGTGCGACTCTAGCCGGTGTTCTCCTGGCGCTGTTCATGTCCAACGGTGGCGGAGCCTGGGATAATGCTAAAAAATATATCGAAAGCGGACAACTCGAAGGTGAAGGCAAGGGCGGTGATGCTCATGCTGCAGCCGTTATCGGTGATACCGTTGGTGATCCGTTGAAAGACACCTCCGGCCCCTCGATGAACATTCTGATCAAGCTGATGAGTGTTGTTTCGCTCGTTATTGCGCCGTTGCTCATCTGACCAGAACCAACAACAGATAGATGATCGGATAGCCGGGGCACTCGCTTCGGCTATCCTTTTTTTGATGGCGTCGCAAAAAGTCCGTCCTCCGGCGTTACGGTGTTTTTTCAGGACCTTGACATACTATCTATGTATGCCTGCGCCCCTGAAAAACCGCCAGGCCTTGTAGGACGAAATTTTTGCTTAGCCATCCCATGAATTTTTGCGAGAGCATCAATTTTAAAGGTAGAAAAAAACATGGGCTTTAAGTGTGGAATTGTCGGTCTTCCCAATGTTGGAAAATCGACTATATTTAATGCGATCACCGCTGCCGGCGCTGAATCTGCCAACTATCCTTTTTGTACCATTGAACCGAATGTCGGAATGGTGGCCGTTCCAGATCCGCGCCTGGACGAGCTGGCACTGCTGGTGAATCCCAAAGAGATTGTGCCGACGGTGATGGAATTTGTCGATATTGCCGGTCTGGTAAAGGGTGCCAGTCGGGGCGAAGGGCTGGGGAACCAGTTCCTTGGCCATATCCGTCAGGTTGATGCCATTGCCCATGTCGTTCGTTGTTTTGAAGATGATAACGTTGTTCATGTCGATGGCAGTATTGATCCGCTGCGCGATATCGAAGTGATTCAGACCGAGCTCAATCTTGCCGACCTGGACAGCGTAGACAAGCGTATTCAGCGCAGCAGCAAACAGGCCAAAAGTGGTGATAAAAAGCTGCAGGCTGAGGTGGTTGTTCTGGAAAAAATTTTAAAAGCTCTCAACCAGGGCTTGCCGGCGCGCTCAGTTGTCCTTGAAAAAGATGAAAAGTTGCTGATCAGAGATCTTCACCTGATCACCGTTAAGCCGGTTCTGTATCTGGCCAATGTCGCAGAAGATGATCTTGCCGGTACCCACCCTTTTGTTGCTCAGGTGCGTGAACATGCCACCGCGCAAGGAGCTGAGATGCTGACCTTATGCGGCAAGATAGAGGCTGAAATTGCTGAACTGGATAAAGACGAAAAGGCCGACTTTTTGTCGGAGTTAGGTCTTGAAAGGTCGGGTCTTGATCGGATGATTCACGCCGGTTATCGACTGCTCGGGCTGATCACCTATTTCACCGCCGGTCCGAAAGAAGTGCGAGCCTGGACAGTGGCGGACGGATCAACCGCGCCCCAGGCCGCCGGGGTGATTCACACAGATTTTGAAAAGGGTTTTATCCGGGCGGAGGTCACTGCCTATCATGACTACGTCACCTCCGGTGGCGAAATCGGTGCCAGGGAAAAAGGTCTGTTGCGCCTTGAAGGAAAAAACTACCGGGTCGTTGATGGTGACGTTATGCATTTTCGTTTTAACGTCTGAGATCTTTTGGGATAAAGGGATAAAAGTTCTTGTATCCGAACAGGTTGCATGATAAAAACTTTGGTTCTGCGGACTCACAGTGGGTTCGTTCCATTCCTTGTTCCGGGGGGTTCCCGGGGCTGTTAATCCGAAAGGGGTAAATGCTTAATGAGAAATTATGAGTCACTTTACATTGTTCATCCAGAGGTTGTTGGCGACGAGTTGACAGCACTGGTGGACAAATTTCAGAAAGTCCTCAGTGATCAGAACGTTGAGATTGTGAAACTGGACAACTGGGGTGTGCGTAAGCTCGCTTATCCGATTAAAAAGGTAGAGCGTGGTAGTTATGTCCAGATTCTTTTCAGTGCTGGACCAGAGGTTGTGGCCGAGTATGAACGTCGTCTGCGGTTGGACGAGCATATCCTGCGTTTTCTGACCGTGCGCCTGGATCGCGACTTTGCCGTAGAGCCCGTTGAAGCTGATGCTGCTGTTGATGTTGACAACGACAACGACAATGATGACGACAATCAAGGCGAAGAAGAATAACCACCACCACTGATCAGGAGAAAATACCTATGGCTATTGAAAATTCAGGACGTCCCAGTTCACCCGCCCCACGCCGTCGTTTTGGTCGTCGCAAGATTTGCCGTTACTGTGCTGACAAGGGTGCTAAAATTGATTACAAAGATGTCGACAGCTTGCGTTATTATCTGTCGGAGCGTGGCAAGATCGTGCCCCGCCGGATTTCGGGTACCTGTGCGACCCATCAGCGCCATATTGCCGATGCAATCAAAAATGCCCGGCAGATTGCTCTATTGCCCTATACCAACTCACATTCAGTTTGAGTGATGGTAACAGGAGCTGATCCGCGATCCGCACAGATCATAATACGTTCAAGCTACGGAGAAAATATATGAATACAGATGTGATTCTGCGAGAAAATGTCGATGGTCTGGGTACCATCGGAGATATTATTAGTGTGAAAGCCGGTTATGCCAGAAACTATCTGGTTCCTCAAGGGCTGGCACACCCGGCTGACGCTCGAAACGTGAAGGCACTTGAACACCAGAAACGTCAGCTCTCACGTAAACTGGAAAAGGTGACCAACGATGCCAATGCCCTTAAGGCCCGCATTGAGAAGGTGACCTGTAGCTTTACTCAACGTGCCAGCGAAGAAGGCAAATTGTTTGGTTCAGTGACGTCAATGGATCTGGAAGCCAAACTGGCCGATGCCGGAATAACTATTGACCGCAAAAAAATTCAGCTTGGTGACCCGATTAAGGCCCTCGGCGAACATCTTGTTGCCATCAAACTTGATGCCGGTGTCACTGCAGAACTCAAGGTTGTGGTTGCGCCTGAAGAAGCTTGACCCTTTTTTTGTTGCGGATTTTCAGGCTTAGTTGCGATCGAAGGCTGCAGGGTGGTTTCCCGGCGGCCTTTTTTCGTCTATGATAAAAATATTATTACGGTGCTGGTTATACAGCCAGTGACTTTGGGGTGGTTTGATCAGTGAAAATGGGGCTGTCATGTTGATGATGAAATGTCCAAAGTGTCAGAACTACATATGCTCAGCTTTGCTTGCTGAGGTGAAGGTGATCGCTTGTGACCAGTGCCAGACCCAGGTTCCGGTGAGCAATGTTCTGATCTCCTCCAACGGTTTTACCTTTGAGCGCAACGATCTACTTAAACGTTTCTATCGCTACCGTAAGTTGCTTGATGAGGTGATCGAAGAGCGCAATACCATGAGCTCCAGGGATAGCACCTCAGATGTGAGTCTGCGTAGTATCGAGAAGTTCATGTCGGTGCTGCAGGGGATGATGGCAGGAGCCAGGGATCACTATCGTTGTGAGTTTAGCCGGCCCATTCCGGTCAAGCTGCGATATCTGCAACAAGAGTGTGCCGGAACCATCTATAATATGAGCATGGATGGTGCCTGCATCGAAATTTCCGGCAGAAATCCGCTGCCACGGGTAAATGGGATTATCACCTTAAGTTTTGAATTGCCGGAACAAAAACATACTCATGTGATCACTGGTGAAGTCTGCTGGACCCAGAAGGGCGAGGGCGACGGTAAGCACGGACACAGTTCAGGTGTACGCTTCACCTATTTAGATGACCCTTCCCGCGCGGTGCTCTGGCAGTTTATTTCATCGATGGCACAAAAGAAATTGTCAGCAGAACAACAATAACAGCCCACCCTTTTTACCCTTGGTTACGGATAAAAAAGGGCGGACTTAAGTTCATTGCCTCAGCTATCCGCGACTATTCCCCTGCCCATTTTAATAGTCAATTCCCGCGGCCTGGATGCTTTTCGTGTCATGAGCATGGCAGGGAGTAACCCCATAAACCATTCCGCAGTGCGGGCAGTGATATTCCAGGGTCGTCATGGTGAAATTCTGATCACAAGCACTGCAGACGAGTTGAACCTCTTGGGGCAGACTGTAGCTGGAAAAACCCATCATGCGTAATTTGTCCACCACCTTTGCTCCATCTCCTACCTGTCCTTGACAGCCATCGTGCATGATTCTCTCCTCTAAAGTTGTTCCAGGGTTTCGCCGGAACGGATTCGGTTACGTAATGCCAGAAGTTGATTGTCCATTTCTTCCAGGCGTTGCAGGTTGCTGCGCTCCGCCGCGTTGGCCTTGATGACCTTGGCGATACCGCCATTTTTGATGACCAGGCGGCGATCGCCCATCAGTGCCAGAATCGGGTCATGAGTCGCCATCAGGACGATTTTTTCTTCGCGAATCAGCAGATTTAAAGCCTTTTTACGATCGATTCCGGCATTTTCGATTTCGTCGATCAGGGCAATGGGGGATTTGCTCAAAAATGCCATGTCGGCGATCATCAGAGCCCGTGACTGGCCGCCGCTTAACGCGGTGACCGGGGTGTCGGGGCGAAACTGCTCGCCAGCCAGCAGATTGGCCTGTTCAAGGATCTGTGCGACCTTTTCCTGCGGGTTGGTCACCAACCGGCTTTCGGCATGCATCTGGATGAATTCTTCGGCGCTCAGATCCATAACGAAGTTCATGTTCTGCGACAGTTGCGCCACCAGTTTGTGTTCGGTGGAAAAACGCCACTGACTGTCCGGAACCTGATCGTTGATCAGGATTTTGCGCCCGGTCGGGGTGTCCCCCTGGGCAACCCATTCGATGTCAGCCAGTAGCCGGCTTTTCCCGGATCCGGTGGGGCCAACAATACAGGTAACCTCTCCCGGTTGCAGGGTCAATTCGATATCCTCCGCCTCTCCAGATTTATTGCGGCCACCGAGGATGGTCAGGGATTCAACCTTGTCGAGGGGCTTGCGCAATGCCAGCATGCCGCTCAGAAAATCATCGAGGCTACGCTGTAGCTGTTCGCGGCTCAGGCCCAGATCTTCAAGAAAATCCGGGTTGAGCTGGTCAAGGTAGTGGGCCAAGCTGTTGTTGTTGGCGGTAACAGACAGTCCGAACGAGGTGAGGAAATCCTCAATGTAGGGATGCTCCACCAGGGTCACGGTCAACGGTTGTTGGTAGAGGTCGGTCAGTCTCATGATTTCTCCTCCATCTCCATTTTGCGGACATTGCCGGTCTGATATTCCTCACCAATCCGGGTTTCGCCAAGACAGTAGGAGCACAAGGCGGCCGGCATGGAGAATCGCAAGGTTTTTCCTTTCAGGGTGTCGATGTCAGAGGCGGCTTCAAACAGGCTGGTTAATTCAAAAGCTCCCTGTCCGGTGATGCCGTTGATGTTCATAATGACGGCGCCGGGATTGACTTGCTTGACGCGGGAGGCAAAGACCTCGCGTTCGGCCTGGGAGACGATATCGCCCTTGGTGATAACAACGATATCGGCAGATTTGAGCATCGGGCCGATTTTACGTGGGGTATTGACGCCACTTAAGTTGTCGATAACGCAGATGGCAGTAATGTCGTTGATGTGGGGTGAACAGCGGTTGCATAGCCCGGCACTCTCACTGATCAGATATTCGCATTCGTTTGCTTTGCCCCAGGTCACACAGGCTTCGATGTTGCTGACAAAATAGTGGTCAGGGCACAGGGCTCCTGAGAGTCCTTTTTTTACCAGCACACCTTTTTTGGCATAGAGGGTATCATCGTCGGTCAGCAGACAGTCAAATTTGACCACTCCAATTTTGCGTTGGCGTTGCTGTAAGGCCTCGATCACTCGCAGAATCACAGACGTTTTCCCCGAAGAGGGGGGACCGGAAACAGTTAGAAAGCGCACGGTTAATCTCCTTGGTTCGAGTCGATGCCCAGGGCATCTTCAAAGATTTTGTTGGTGTCATGGATCAGGGCGCCGATGTCGTGCTGGTAGATATAATCCCAACCAATCCATTTCCACGGATGATTGCCTTCCAGTTTGTTGTCCACCTGAGGATTGAGGGACGGGAACAACCCTTTGTGGGAAAGAATTTCTCCAACCTCCCGCCCGCTTAAAAATTCGGCGATGGGGCGGGTTTTGTCCAAGGTAGAGCGTTTGGTCAGCATGAACACCGGGCTGACCACTGCACCATCCTCCGGCCAGATGATTTCAAGACCTTTAACCATCCGTGCCATTTTGGTGAAGAAATAAGGCATGATAGTAACGTAAGGCTTGGCTTCGGTTACCCGCTTTGCGTTTTTCACCATCTGCGACGGATGCATTGATTTGAGCATGGAGCGGCCGAGTTTTTTAACCCCCTCCTCACCGTGCTCCTTATGGATCGCCAGAAGAATAGCGTTGAACAGGTCAAAGTCACCGACCGGCAGCGCCACCTGCTGGGCAAATTCCGGTTCGAGCAGATCCGCCCAGGTGCGCGGAATCGGCAGATCTGCGCGTACGTCATGGTTGATCATGAATACTGCAGCAACGGCGGCGACGATCGAGTAATCACCTTTAGGATCACGGATATGAAGGCCATCAAAGTCCGGATTGACGGCAGCACCACTGATATCCTCAAATACGCCCTGATCTTTAAAGCGGCCGATGGTTTTGTGATCGAAGAAGGTTTCAAACCCGGCGGAGATGAAAATGTCGGGGAGTTGGTCCGTATCCTCAATGCCGCGGATGTTGTCGGCAATCCAGTCAGCGCCCACCGAGGCGGCTTCGAGTTTGTAGCTGACCTTGTGGCCGGTCCTGTTGGTAAAGTCTTCGATGAAGGCATCAAAGCCTTCCAGCAATGGTAGTCGCACCGGGCAGGGTAAGAGTCCGGCAACGCGGATATCACTTGTGTCATGGTCGGTTTTTTTCATGGTGATATCGGCCTGATGGGTATTCATGGCAATCTGATCGTGCAGCAGGGCAATAAAGTTATCCAGATCATAGTTTTTCATCTGTGCTGCCCGCTCCAGTTTCAGGTAGGGGGCAACGGCGTTGCGTTGTGTCTCGTCACGAAAATTCTCAAAGCCGTTAGCAACGAATACATCGAGGGTTTCGGGCCATTGGTCAAGAATATCTTTGATTGTCATTTCTTTATTTAGTGTCATCGTCGTCATGTTGACTCTCCTTGGTTGATGTGAACCGGAGCTTAAAAGGATCACGGAGAAAATAAATTGATTCAGGTCAAAAAGAAAAAAAGATGTTTCTGTTTTTCTTTTGATCTACGTCAATTTTTATTTGTCTGATTTGCCTCACTGTTGCATGCAGGAAACATCAGGAGCAACAACCTACAACCCATCACCAAGGAGAACGTTTTATGAGTATGTTTTGTTATCAGTGTCAGGAAACAGCAAAAGGTACCGGCTGCACCATCGCCGGTGTCTGTGGCAAAAAAGAAGATACCGCCGGTCTACAGGATCTGCTGGTCTATACCCTAAAAGGACTGGCGGTCGTCGCCGAGGAAGCAAAAAAGCAGAACAAGCTGGATCCTGCGATTGGACTGTTCATCTGTCAGGGCTTCTTTGCCACTATTACCAATGCCAATTTTGATAACGACCGTTTTGTTGATCTGATCAAGGCAACTGTCTCCAAGCGCGATGCCCTGAAGCTGGCCATCGGCTACAGCAGTGATCTCGATGTCGTTAACTGGAACGGCCCTGAGAGCAGCTATGCTGCCAAGGCCGCTGAGGTCGGGGTATTGTCGCAGCCCAACGAAGATGTGCGCTCCCTGCGCGAGTTGTTGATTTACGGTCTTAAGGGGATGGCTGCTTACGCTGATCACGCTGCCGTGCTTGGGTTTGAGAAGCCGGAAATCTACGAGTTCATGGTTTCCGCCCTTGCTACGACTACCCGCGATTTGAGTGTCGATGAAATGGTCGGTCAAGTGCTGAAATGTGGTGAGGTCGCGGTAACCACCATGGCCCTGCTTGATGAGGCCCATACCACCTCCTACGGTAATCCGGAAATGACCACGGTGAATCTGGGTGTTCGCAATAACCCCGGTATTCTGATCTCCGGTCATGATCTCAAAGACATGGAAGAATTGCTCAAGCAGACTGAAGGCACCGGTGTCGATGTTTATACCCACAGTGAAATGCTGCCGGCCAACTATTATCCGGCCTTTAAAAAATACGATCATTTCGTCGGTAATTACGGCAATGCCTGGTGGCTCCAGGACAAGGAGTTTACCTCCTTTAATGGCCCGATCCTGATGACGACCAATTGCATTACCCCGGTTAAAGAAGCCTACAAAAATCGCATCTACACCACCGGCATGGCCGGTTGGCCGGACGCAACCCATATTGCTGATCGTCCCGAAAACGGCACCAAGGATTTCTCCGCAGTCATTGCCCAGGCTAAAACCTGTGCGGCTCCGACAGAGATTGAGAGCGGCACCATCGTTGGTGGTTTCGCCCATGCCCAGGTCATGGCCCTGGCTGACAAGGTGGTTGACGCCGTCAAGTCTGGCGCCCTCAAGCGTTTTGTCGTTATGGCTGGCTGTGACGGCCGCCAGCCTGGCCGTCATTACTTTACGGAAGTGGCAGAAGCGCTACCGAATGATACCGTTATCTTGACCGCCGGTTGTGCCAAATACCGCTACAACAAGCTCAATCTTGGCGACATCGGTGGCATACCCCGGGTTCTGGATGCCGGTCAATGCAACGATTCCTATTCGTTGGCCTACATCGCGCTACAGCTCAAGGAAGTATTTGGCGTGGAGGATATCAATGATCTGCCGATCTCCTATGATATCGCCTGGTATGAGCAAAAGGCCGTTGTGGTACTGCTGGCCCTGCTCGCTTTAGGAGTTAAGCACATCCGTCTGGGACCGACATTGCCGGCCTTTTTATCACCCAATGTTGCCAAAGTGTTGGTAGAAAAATTTGATATCAAACCGACTGGTGATGTCGCCGCTGATGTTGCCGCGATTATGTCAGGCAACTGATTTATCCATCAAGGTAGCAAAAAAAGCTGTCGATCTTATTCTTGGATAACGCACCAGGAATGATCGGAAGGCGATCATAGTAAGGGTGTCGGGTCTCTTCCTGGCACCCTTTTTTTTTTGAAAAAGTGGAATAACTGATATGCTGGTCTCTTTTTAATGAAACTGTCCTTGAATTTTTAACGAGTTATAGGCAGAATACGGGTGCTCAGTATTTTTTAATCTGAAGGGTGGCTCTAGGCTCTATGAACAGGGAACAGTTGGAAGAAGGACGTGAATTGTTGATCGACTTTGCTAAACGCGGAGGTTTTGTTCCAACAGTTGTTCAGGACGTCGACGATAGCCGTATCTTGATGCTGGCCTACGTTAACCGCCGAGCATTGGAGGTGACCCTGGAAAAAGGGATGGCGACCTTCTGGTCGACCTCACGCAATGAGCTCTGGACCAAAGGTGAAACATCCGGGGATTATCTCAAAATTATTGATATTTATATCGACTGTGACCAGGATGCACTGATCTACCTGGTTGAACCTCAGGGGGACGGTGCCTGTCACACCAGAGACGCTACGTCGGGGCGAACGCGATCCAGCTGTTTTTATCGCAAACTCAATAAGACAGATGGTAATTTACAACCCGTTTGATCGTTTGCCTCACCTGCAGTTAAGTCACGACTTCCGCGGGGCAAAAGCAGAAAAATTGCTGTTAGACAGCACACAGGGAGATCCTGCCCTTGATGAACATCGAGCACGTCAATAAAACCTACCTGTATACTAAAATCCTTGGTTGTATCGGGATTTTTTTCTTGCTTCTGTTGGGCTTTATTGTTGTCAAATCACAGCTTGACACAAATAAGATTATTGCCGAGAAGACTAAACAAACTGACCAAATGGCTATTGATATTGTGCCCCGGCGGTTTTATGTAAGTCGCCAGATCCTCAGTGCCTCGATTGGACAGATGGTGCTCAATGAAAAACTTATTGAGGCTTTTGCCAAGCGGGATCGCGAAGGCCTTGCTTTGAAGGCTCTTTCAGCGGTAGAGACTTTGCGCCGCGCTGATATAGACATCTACCACTTTCATCTGCCTGACAACCGTACTTTTTTTCGTGCTCATCGTCCTGATAATTATGGGGATGACCTGACGGAGCTGCGACCGATGGTGGCTGCGGTTAACCGTACCAAACGTGTTGCTGTCGGCGGGGAAGAAGGAGTGAATGGTTATGCTTTGCGTCATATTGAGCCGATATTTTATCAAGGTGAATATATCGGTGCCCTCGAATTAGGAATGTTTCTCGAAGAGCGTATCCTCAATATCTGGAAGCGCGCCGTTTTCGGCGAATGGTTTTTGTTTTCGTCCAAGGATGGCGAGCAGAAACAAATAGCCGGCACTACTGAGCGAGATTTCCAATGGTCTCTTTCTCCTGACGATCTGGATGCCCTTAAAGACAACCAGAATCTGTTTTTACAGATTGATCACGAGTTTGTTCAGGTATTTCCGCTAAAAGATTTCAACGGCGAAATCAACTTTCATGTCAAGCGAATATACGACAACTCCGAGATTCTTGGATTGGCCAACCGTCAGCGTAACACCAGTATCCTTTACGGCTTACTGATGGTGGCCCTGGGTTTTTTGGTGATTGCGTTGCTGATCCGCTTGTTTTTGCGACCCTTGAAATATCTCGTCGGTAAAGCGAGATTGTTTGCCGCTGGTGAACTGGATCGGCCGATCATGGTGAAAACCTCCGATGAAATCGGCCTGCTCGCTGCAACCATGGAAATCATGCGACAGTCCTTAAGTGCAAGTAGAAAAGATCTGGAGGACAGTAAGCAACTGTTCAAAATGATTTCCGATGTTGCAACCGATTGGATTCTATGGCAGACCCCCCATGGGGAAATCGTCTATACCTCCCCGGCTTGTGAACGTATCACCGGCTACACTGAACAGGAGTTGCTGGATAATCCGGGACTGGTAAAAAAGATGGTTCATCCCGAAGATCTGGAGCATTGGACATTCCATTTTCAAGATGTCAAAAAGCAACAGGAGCCTGGTGGAAATGAGTTCCGGATTGTGACCAAACAGGGGATAATCAAGTGGATTGATCATATCTGCCTTCCTGTTTATAATCAGAAAGACGAGTTCGTCGGCATCAGAAGCAGTAATTCTGACATTACTAGTCGCAAAAAAATTGAAGCGCAACTGGAGTATTTAAGTCTGCGGGATAAGTTAACCGATCTTTACAACCGCGCTTTTTTGGAATGCGAGATTGAGCGGTTTGAAGGGGGACGTAGTTACCCGGTGACCATTATTGCTGCTGATCTTGATGGCTTAAAATTGGCAAACGATAGCTTTGGTCATAAAAAAGGGGATGAACTGCTGACAGCGGCATCCAGTCTGATGCGTAACTGTCTGCGCAAGGAGGATATTCTTGCCCGGGTCGGGGGGGATGAGTTTATTATTCTGATGCCCGCGACTGACAAAAAAAGCGGCGAGATAGTCACCAGACGGATTCAGCAGGCGGTGGACGAGTACAATAGTAATCGTAAAGATATACCCCTGGGTATTTCCCTGGGGCTTGCTACCAGTGATGGGCCGGGAGTTAGTCTGGAGGAAGTCATACGACGAGCTGATGACCGGATGTATCAGAATAAACGCGAACGTAAGCGCATGAGTCTGGGAACGCCGGCACTCTAAAGACGGCTCTTTTGCGTCGCGTTTACGCCACTTAGTCAGGTTGTAACAGAGGGTCTGTTTTTGGGCCCTCTTTTTGTTTTGTGTCGGTGCTTTTTCCTGTTATCTTGCCGACATTGTCAGTTGTTGGGAGAAATGTATGTCCGAACCATCATCTTCACATCGTTTGCCACCCCAGAATCTCGAAGCGGAAATGTCGGTTTTAGGTGGGGTGATGCTGGAAAACGAGGCGCTTAACCGTGCCTTGGAAGTTCTGGTGCCGAGTGATTTTTACCGTGAGAGCCACCGTAAAATATTTCATGGTTTGATTCGCTTGTCTGAGCGCAACGAACCCGCTGACCTGGTGACCCTGACCTCCGAGCTTAAAACGCGTCAGGAACTGGACGCTGCCGGTGGCAGTGGTTATCTGGCAACCCTGGTCGATTATGTGCCGACTGCTGCCAATATCTCCTATTACTGTAAATTGGTTAAAGAAATGGCGGTGGCACGCAAACTGATCGAGGTGTCGACCGATATTGCCACCCAAGGTTATGATGGCGGCAATATGGAGGAGATCCTTGATCGCGCCGAAAAGGCGATCTTCGAGATTGCTGAAAATCGTACGCGCCCATCCTATTTTCCGGTCCGGGAAATTCTCAAGGATACGTTCAAAACCATCGAAAAGCTCTACGAGCGCAAAGAACTGGTGACTGGGGTCCCCAGCGGTTATCTTGACCTCGATAAAATGACTGCAGGGTTGCAGCCGAGCGACCTGATTATTATTGCGGCTCGTCCCTCCATGGGGAAAACCGCCTTTGCGCTGAACCTGGTAGAATATGCTACGACTCATGATGACAACCCGCTGCCGGCGGTTGTTTTTTCATTAGAGATGAGCAAGGAACAGCTGGTACAGCGGATGCTCTGCTCGCTGGCCAAGGTTGACGCCGGACGTTTAAGAACCGGCCATCTCGGAGAATCAGACTGGCCCAAGCTGACTATGGCGGCCGGTCAGCTGAGTGAAACCCAGATTTTTATTGATGATACCCCGGCTATTTCGGTGCTCGAACTGCGCTCCAAGGCGCGGCGCCTTAAGGCTGAGCACGGTCTGGGGTTGATCATTGTTGACTATTTGCAGCTAATGAGGGGGAGTAATCCCGAGAGTCGGCAACAGGAGATTTCCGAGATTTCACGTTCTTTAAAAGCATTGGCTAAAGAACTTTCGGTGCCCGTCGTTGCTTTGTCGCAGCTCAACCGTTCGCTTGAAAGCCGGACCGATAAGCGGCCGCTCATGGCAGATCTGCGTGAGTCCGGTGCCATTGAACAGGATGCTGACGTCATCATGTTTATCTACCGCGAAACAGTTTACTGCGAAGAATGCAAGAGCCGGGAAAAAACCTGTGAAAAGGGGCACGAAAAGGACGCCGAAATTATTGTCGGCAAGCAGCGTAATGGGCCGATCGGCACCGTTCATCTGACCTTTCGCGGCGAATTTACCCGGTTTGAAAATCAGGCGCGCCGCGAGGATGGGTATTAGTCACCATTGCTGCGCTTGACCTCAATATTCAGGGTGTTGATTTTTTTGCGCAGGGTATTGCGATTGATACCTAAGATTTCGGCAGCGCGGACCTGATTGCAGCGCGCTTTTTGCAGGACAATATTGATCAGCGGGCGTTCAACCTGATGCAGAACCATCTCATAGAGATTATTCATCTCGGTTAAATCCATCTGTGCCAATGAACTTTTGAGTTTGCGACAGACCAGCGCTTCCAGCGAATCTTCGTTGAGATATGCCCCTTTTTTGGAGTCCAGGTCAGGAAAGTCCGTTGGCGTCAGCACGTGATTGGGACACAGCAGCGTGGCACGTTTAATCGTGTTTTCCAGCTCCCGGACATTGCCGGGCCAATGATGTCCTTTGAGTAATTCCAGTGCCTGCGGACTGCACTCAATGGCCTTAATACCAAAATCCTCCCGCGCTTTCTGTAGAAAAAAATCGACCAGGGCCGGGATATCCTCCCGCCGTTCGCGTAGTGGCGGTAATGCAATAGGTACAACATTAAGGCGGTAATAGAGGTCTTCACGAAAGGTCTTTTCCTCGACCTGCTCCGTCATGTTTTGATTGGTTGCGGCGACAATGCGGACGTTGACTTTGATCGTTTGCTGACCACCGGTGCGGGTGATCTCTTTCTCCTGCAGAACCCTTAGCAGCTTTGCCTGTAATTCCAGCGGCATGTCGCCGATCTCATCAAGAAACAGGGTTCCACCTTCGGCCTGTTCAAATTTTCCCGCCTTACGATCGGTGGCTCCGGTAAAAGCGCCCCGTTCATGACCGAAAAGTTCGTTCTCCAGCAGTTCTCGTGGGATAGCCGCACAATTCAGGGCAATAAAGGGTTTGCCCAGCCGTGGGCTGTTCATGTGGATAGCGCGGGCAATCAGCTCCTTGCCGGTACCACTTTCGCCGGTAATCAGGACGGTGACATCAGAGCCGGCAACCCGGCCGAGCGTTTTGTAAACGGTCTGCATGGTCTGGCTGTTGCCGATGATGCTGCGGCCGAAGCTGTACTGGCTCTGAATTTCACTTTTTAGTTGATCGATCTGTTCAGTAACCTCTGCGGCTTTGGTTGCTTTAAAAATGATCGCGTCCAGAGCACTTAGGTCAAAAGGTTTGGTCAGGTAGTCATAGGCGCCGTTTTTCATAGCAGTGACGGCATGTTCCATGGTTGCTTCAGCGGTCATAATTACAACCAGCGTAGTCGGGTATTCTTCACGAATCAATTTGAGAACGTCAAATCCGGTCACTCCGGGCATTTTGATGTCAAGAATTGCAAGATCGTAGTGGCGCTGTTGCAACATCTTCCTGGCCTGATTGCCATCTTCTGCTAGTTCGACATTATACCCCTGTTTTTTCAGGGCCTTGGAAAGAACCCAGCGGATGCTCTCTTCGTCATCGGCAATAAGAATGCGGGAAATGGCCATAGGTCTTTGTTCCTCGTGATGTGCTTATTCGCTACGATCTGTGCGCAACAGCGGGAGGGATACCGTAACAATCGTACCACCGTCAGGGTGTTCATTGAAGTGCAGCAAACCACCATGGTCGGCAACAATCTTCTGGCAAATCGGCAGCCCTAAGCCGCTACCACCCTCTTTTGTCGTGTAAAATGGGGTAAATACCTGCTCCATCTCGGTACGTGAGAGGCCGGGACCTCGGTCGCTGATGCGTACCTGAACCAGGGGGGTCGGGCGAGAACCTTCAATGCTGAGATAATATTCGCCATCGATTCTGGTTTCAATGATTATATCGGTATGTTCGAAAGATGCTTCCCAGGCATTTTTGAGCAGATTAAGAAACAGGCGGTTCAGCAGGTCACTATCAGCGTAGATGGGTGGAATGCTCGGGTCAAGGAGCAGTTTGAAATCGATGTGCTTAGCTTGTGCACTGTGACGGTGGAGGACAATCATTTCGTTGAGCAATTTGTTAATGTTAACCGGCTCAAGACGGTTGTGGCGTGGTGCGGCAAGATCGAGCAGTTCAACGATGATGCGGTTGATGCGCTCGCTTTCGCGGATAATCAGGCTGGTGTACTCCTGCAGCTCTGACTGTTCGCTCAATTCCATCTGTAATAGCTGAGCAGCACCTTTGATGCCTCCCAGAGGGTTTTTGATTTCGTGGGCGAGCCCGGCAGCCATTGTCCCGACCATGGTGAGGCGGTCAGCATGACGCACCGTCTCTTCGAGTGAGCGTATCTGGGTTAAATCGTGCATGATGACAATAGCGCCCTGTTGCTGTCCGGCACTGGAGAGGATCGGTGAGACGCTGACACTGAGATAACGTTTACGCCGGCGGCCCAGGGATTCAAAGGTAACCGCCTCGTGGTCAGAGAGGGAGCGCCCTTCACGTAGAGTGGTTCGGGCCAGATCGCAGAGGCTCTTCTGTTGCTGGAAACAGTCGCAAAACACTTTGCCCAGGGCTTGTCGCTCGGAGAGGCCGGTAAAGTTCTGTGCCGCCGGGTTAAACAGGATAATGGTTCCTGCTTGATTAATGGCAATAACGGCGTCTTCTATGTTGTCGATGATAGAAAAGTAATCTTCCAGCGCCAGCCGGTTGGTTGTTATCATAGGTGATGGTCCTGGAAAAAATGATCAGTCGTGGTAACAAGTTCGGACATTTGTCGGCATGACTGAAGCTGTGATCTGAAGTGGCCGGCACCCTCCATGCCACGCGCGTACCAGCTGATATGCTTGCGCATTTCGAGTAGTGCTTTATAGTCACCAAACTGCTCGCGGTGCAGTTCAAGATGGCGGTGAATCATCGCCAGTTTGTCGGCGGTGCTCGGATAGGCGATCTGTTTGCCTTGCAGGGCATCATTCAGCTGTCTGATCAGCCACGGGTTACCGTAGCCGCCCCGACCAATCATCAGCCCGTCACAGTCGGTTTCGCGGGACATACGGAGGCCATCATCAACAGTCATAATATCGCCACTTCCAAACACTGGTATATTGAGAGCCTGCTTCAATTCGCCAATGTGCTGCCAGTTTGCCCGGCCGGCAAAACCCTGGCAGCGGGTGCGCGGGTGAAGGGTAATGGCATCGACACCTTCTTCCTGGGCAATGTGTCCAACTTCAAGGAAGTTAATATGCTGGATATCCCACCCCGAACGGATCTTGATGGTCAGGGGGGCGGACACACAGTGCCTCACGGCCTTAAGGATGCGGGCGATCAGGCCGGGATGCTGCAGCAGGGCGCTACCGGAACCGCTGCGTATCACTTTTTTTACCGGACACCCCATATTCAGATCAACCAGCGCCGGCGCGTCTAGCCTTGAAACGGCCTCGGCAAGTATCTTTGGATCGCTGCCAAATAGCTGAACTCCAAGAGGATTTTCATCCGGATGGGTGGTCAGCAGTTGCCGGGTTTTGGCGCCATCGCGAATCAGACCGTTGGCGCTGACCATCTCACTAAAGACCAGACCGGCACCAGCGGATTTCATGATGCGGCGATAAGGCAGGCTTGAGATCCCGGCCATGGGGGCCAGGATAACCGGGCTTGTTAGGGTCAGTGATTGTATTGTTAAGGGTTTTTTTTGCATAAATTTTGGGCATGATAACACTGCTCCGGGAGCGCGCAAAGAAAAAAATCAGGACATTGTCATCAAAACACCGGTAAAATACGAGGTTAGGTTTGTTGGATACAGTATACAATTTACAACTTGACAATGAAGGGGTATATTGTTAGAACATCATTTGGGGAGTTCGGCTGTTTGCCGGTCCTCCGGCGGCATCCTTGATGTCTCGAAGTTCAGACTTTCCGAACCACCCCTGCGTTACTGGGCTTGCCATGGGGCGTATGGTTTTTAGATTCATGAATTGTTTATTCATTTTTCCGCCCGGCGGAAAAGTTTTCCATGGCCCGCAAGGGCATCAATAAGCTGTTCTAACACCCACAAAAGGAGAGAGAGCATGTCCACATTGAAAAAAGTACTGGCACAGAAAATTGCGGATCATCGTCCTCGGACTACCAAACTTGTTAAAGAGTTCAGTGATGTTGGCCTTGGCGAAGTGACCATCGGTCAGGCCATTGGTGGTGCACGGGGCATCAAGTGTCTGGTAACTGACATTTCATATCTTGACCCAATGGAAGGCATCCGCTTCCGCGGCAAAACCATTCCTGAGACGTTCGAAGCCCTGCCCAAGGTTCCCGGTAGCGAATATCCCTATGTTGAGGCCTTCTGGTACCTGTTGCTGACCGGCGATGTGCCGACCATGGAGCAGACCCTTGAGGTCGTCGCGGACTGGAAGCAGCGTTCTCAGGTTCCTCAGTACGTTATTGATGTCCTGCGCGCTTTGCCGCGTGATTCCCATCCGATGACGATGTTCTCCTCAGCGGTTCTCGCTATGCAGCGTGATTCGATTTTTTCGGAAACCTACTCCTCCGGCAAATTCAACAAGATGGACTGCTGGGAAGATATGTACGAAGATTCTAGCAATATGATGGCTAAACTGGGTCCTATCGGTGCTTACATCTACCGCATGAAGTACATGGGTGATACCCATATTGAAGCTGATCCGGAACTCGACATGGGCGGCAACTTCGCTCGCATGATGGGTATCCCTGCTCCTTACGATGATGTTGCGCGGATGTACTTCATCATTCACTCCGACCACGAGTCCGGCAACGTTTCTGCTCATACCACGCACCTGGTCGCTTCCGCCCTGTCTGACGCCTATTATGCCTACAGTGCCGGCCTCAATGGCCTGGCCGGCCCACTCCATGGCCTGGCCAACGAAGAAGTGTTGCGCTGGACCCAGAATTTCATGAGTCATCTGGGCGGTGAAGTACCCACCGAAGAGGGCCTCAAAAAAGCTCTCTGGGATACGCTCAACAGCGGACAGGTTATCCCCGGTTATGGTCATGCCGTTCTGCGCAAGACTGATCCCCGTTATTCCACTCAGCGTGAGTTCTGCCTCAAGACCGAAGGTCTTAAAGACTACCCGCTGTTTAAATTGGTGAGTATGATTTTTGAAGTCGCTCCCGGCGTGCTCACCGAGCACGGCAAAGCCAAGAACCCCTGGCCAAATGTTGACGCCCAGTCCGGTGTTATCCAGTGGTACTACGGCGTTACCCAGTATGAGTTCTACACCGTTCTGTTCGGTATCGGCCGCGCACTGGGCTGCCTTGCCAACATCACCTGGGACCGTGCTCTGGGTTATGGCCTTGAGCGTCCCAAGTCGGTTACTACCGCAATGCTCGAAAAAGCTGCTGGTATCGAGTAATAAATCAACTTAGTTATTAAATCTGAATGATCATTGGGAGGCTCTTTTGAGCCTCCCTTCTTTTTTGGGGGCTTCAGGGTGACTGTTCCGGCTCGGTAGGCTATACTTATGAGGTTAGGGTAGCAATTAATAGCTTAAAAAAAGTAAAATTATCAACCTCAAGGAGAATGAAAATGATCAACAAATTGGTAAATCTGGCACTTGTTGTTGCGCTGCTGGTCGGGGTAGCTGGATGTGCAGCCAATACAACTCATGAGCAAACAAAAAAAGGTGCCGGCATCGGCGCAGTTCTTGGTGCCGCCTCCGGGGCCATCATCGGTTATCAGAGTGATAAAAGCAGTGGCGCATTGCGTGGGGCCTTGATTGGCGGCGCTGCCGGTGGTGCTCTGGGTGCTGGTGTCGGTTCCTATATGGATAAGCAGCAGACCGAATTTGAACGGCAGCTTGCTAATGAACAGGCCCAGCATGAGATAGAAATTGAACGTCAACAGAATGAGATTCTTAAGCTGACGATGAGTAGTGAAGTCGGTTTTGATTTTGACTCAGCGACGGTCAAGCCCAGTTTTTACTCTTCCCTCAACAAAATTGCCGATATTATGAATCGTTACCAGCAGACGGATATTGCTGTTGTCGGTCATACCGACAGTACCGGTAATCCGGACTATAATTTACGTCTGTCCTTGCGGCGGGCGAACGCAGTTGCTGATTATCTGATGGATCAAGGGGTGGCACGTTACCGATTGTCAACTGAAGGTCGCGGCCAACTTGAACCGATTGCAAGTAACCAGACGGCTTCCGGTCGGGCTGAGAATCGGCGGGTGGAGATTTATGTGATTCCGAATTGATTTTATTGCCTCGGAGCAAATTATACTGCATATGCAAGGGCAATTAACATATTATTGAATATATAAGGGGCGCAGTTTTCGCGCCCCTACTCTTTTTTTTTTCACCTTACTTTTTTTCTTTTTCCTTGCGGGTTGCGTAGATCAACAGTTTCTGATCAGTGAAGCTTTCGACTTCACCGGCGAATGATTCAATTTTGAAAAAATCGTGAACATTAGGCGATGCTTCCATAAAGAATTTATTCAGCTCCTGAATTTTGGCGCGATTTAATCCGGCTGTTTTTACCCACTCCTGAAAATCATGAACTTTTGGAATAGTTAGTGTTTCCTGCAGAATCAGTTCGGCATCCTCAATCATCTGCCGCCATTCCTCATTACTGAAAGCCTTGACGTGGGTTGGATTGCGCAATTGTTCCATGGCTTGGAAGAACTCGGCAATTTCCGGGTTTTCCGGTAGCAAGGTGTCAATGATTACCATGCGCCCACCACGGCGTAAAACCCGGTGAAATTCACGCAGGGCCCGCGGGACATCGGCAAAATGGTGCGATGCAATGCGGCAGGTCAGCAGGGTAAAGGAGCCGGCAGGAAAGGGAAGATCTTCAGCGTCAGCCTCGCGAAAAATGACATTGTCGACAAGACCCTCTTCGGCGATATGTTCCTGAGCTTTTTTGAGCATCTGCATGGTCAGATCGGATGCAACAACCTGGCGTACCATTGGTGAAAAGTATAGCGCCATATGGCCACCCCCGCAGGCAACATCAAGCATGTTATCATCCTGGCTCGGTTGGAGCAGGCGTGCCGCCTCCTCAAGATCCTGCCCGCCGGTAAAATGTGCTGCTTCGACAAAAGCAGTGGCGGTTCTACCGAACTGTTCACGAATTCGATTTTTAAATTTTTTGTCCATTGGTACGTCCTGTCGGAGTATTTTTTTCAGCCAGTATAGCATCAAAGTTTGCTATTTTAGCAGATAATGACCGTTGGAAATTATTTTTGCCGGTAATTTTTTTGAACCCTTTTTTTTACAGTTGTTATTCAGGTCAAGGATCTGGTTCAACTGAAGGATCTGTAGATGAAAAAGTGTCAGGTGGGCCCGGAAACCAAGCGTGTATTGCTGCAAGGACATCCGTGGGTTATCGCTGATCGTTACACCCGCCAATGGCCCAAGGTGGCAAACGGGGAACTGGTGAAGTTGATTGATGAACAACGACAACCTTTGGCGGTGGCAATCTGTGATCCGCAAAACCGGATCGTTGCCCGCTGTCTTTCTGGCGAACCGGTAAGCATCAGCGCTTGCTGGTTGGAAAAACAATTCCAGGGGTGTCTGGCCCTTCGCCGTCACGCGCTGCTGGGCGATAGTGATTGTTATCGCCTGGTAAATGGTGAAGGCGATGGGCTACCGGGGGTAACGGTTGACCGCTATGGTGATTACCTGGTGCTGCAACTTTATACCACAGCGTGGGAAGTATATCTCAGTGATCTGGTGGCGGCGCTGGAAAAGGTTTTTGCGCCTGCCGGTATCTATTTGAAATATCGTCCACAACAAACGCGCAAACTTGAAGCGCAGAATAAAAGCCGCCAGGTCAATGAACTCCTTGCCGGGATCCATTCCCCTGATTTTTATCAGGTGAAGGAAGATGGTTTAAACTATCAAGTCAATCTTCAGCGTGGGCTCCACACCGGCTTATTTCCCGATCAGCGGCGCAATCGCCGGGAGTTGGTGCAGCGAATTGGGGGGATGCAGGTGCTTAACCTGTTTGCCTTTACCGGGGCTTTTTCGGTAGCAGCAGCAGCAGCTGGGGCCAGCTGTGTGACCAGCGTTGATGTGTCGGAGAAATATTTAAAGATTGCCCGGGCAAATTTCAGTGCCAATCGAATCGATCCGCAGCAACATGAATTTGTTGTCAGTGACGTGTTTGCCGAGTTGGCAAAAATGCAGTCCGAGGGGCGCCGGTTCGATTGCATTCTGTTTGATCCTCCGTCTTTTTCAACAACCAAGAAAAGCCGGTTTTCTACGCACGGGGGCACCGCTGATCTGGTTTCAGCGATTTTGCCGTTACTGTCTACGGGGGGCTTGCTGGTTGGATCCTCTAATCATCAGAAAGTCTCACTTGATGATTATATAAAGGAACTGCGCCGAGGGACCGGTGCTGGGAATCGACTGAAAACCATTTTTATCGGCAGTCAGCCCGAGGATTTTCCCTGCGATGTCGGTTTTCCTGAAGGGCGTTATCTCAAGTTTGTTATCAATGTGAAAGCATCTTAAGGCCGTAAGCAGGAGGCCCGTTTGAACAGAGTGTCCCGAAAAGTTATGCTTTCCATGGGGATCGCGCTGCTGGGTACAGTTGCCCTGCTGGTGGTGTGGCAGACAAGCCGATGGGTCTATCAAGGCACTCTCGATGGCTTGATTGCCAGCGGCAATGACCGCATGACATTGTATACCGGAACACTACGGAGCGCCCTTGATCACTATGCTTATCTGCCCTATGTCCTGTCGACGAACCAGCAGGTACTTGATCTGTTACAGGGAACGCAAAGTGCTGCGGAGGTCAATATCGCCCTGGAACAGTTGAATATTGAGGCTGGTTGTGAAGCGCTCTATATCATGAATGATCTGGGTACGACTTTGGCATCAAGTAACTGGCGTGACCCTCTTAGCTTTGTTGGCCATAACTATGGGTTTCGTCCCTATTTTTCCCGCTCTAAAGCCGGGGAACGAGGACGTTATTTCGCTATTGGTGCGACCACCGGTCAGCCTGGCTTTTTCATGTCCCATCCCATCCACCAGGGGGAACGAATTATTGGTGTTGCTGCCGTCAAGCTAGATCTCACCGACCTTCAGGATGAATGGCGGGAGGGGGGGGAAACAGTTCTGGTCAGTGACGCCAATGGCGTGTTTTTTCTATCGAGCTATCATAACTGGAGATACCGGACGTTGGAGCCTTTAACCGAGGCCCAGCGGATTCTGATTCAGGCGACGCGCCAGTATGGACGACAACCCCTTGAACTGCTCCCCCTCGAAGGGGTTGATCTGCTCGCGGATGGACAACGGATCGTCACCTTGGAGGGGGTTCGTTATCTGATGATGTCACTGACGTTATATGATCTTAACTGGCAGCTGCATTACCTGCTCCCTCTTGCTGCGGCGCAGGAACGGGCACGTGCCGTGTTGATCATCGGGGTTGTCCTGTCACTGTTGGTGGTTGCTTTGGGGATGTATCTGCGGGAACGGCGGCAGAAATTGATATCGCGACGAAAAGCCCGGGATGCTGTAGCCCTGGTTGATATGAATAAGCGCCTGCAAGAAGAAATTGACGAGCATAACCGGACTGATAAAGCCCTGCGCGAGGCCCAGGCGGAACTTGTCCAATCCAGCAAACTGGCAGCTCTGGGTCACATGGCGGCCGGGATTGTGCATGAATTAAATCAACCGATCGCGGCGATCAGAACCCATGCTGCAAGCGGCCGCTTGTTGCTGGAGCGCCAGCAGACCGACAAGTTAGGTTCTACTTTGACGGCCATCACCAGAATGACGGAGCACCTGGGCTCTATTACCGTGCAATTAAAAACCTTTGCACATAAATCGCCGACGATCCGTGAATCAATTGTATTACAGGAGTGTCTTGAGGATGCGTTGACGATGACGGCCGCGCTGATCAACGAGGCAGGAGTCTCCCTGATAAAAGATCTCCCGGATACCCCTCTGATGATTTACGGGAACCGGGGACGGGTTAATCAGGTCCTGGTTAATCTGATCAGAAATGCCGTCGATGCCATGCGGGCTCAGACGATTAAAAAGGTACATATTTCCATGACCGGCGAGCAGCAGCAGGTTGTTCTATCAATCGCTGATAGCGGTACCGGGATTCGCGATCAGGATATAGAGGAAATTTTTACCCCCTTTTTTACCACTAAAGAAGTAGGAGAGGGCCTCGGGCTTGGGTTGTCGATTTCTTATCGGATTATCACTGACCTTGGCGGATCGATTCGGGTACTGAATAACGAGGAGGGCGGAACGACATTTATAATTTTTTTCCCAGGAGGTTCGGCGGTGGATGGTAGCGATGGTCAGTAACGGGTGTCATGAGGTTGTTCTGGTCGATGATGATCTCGAAATGCGGACTGCGACAGCGCAATGGTTAGAACTGGCGGGCTATCAGGTCAGGAGCTATCCCCATGCCGTTTCAGCCTTGGCGGACATCATTCAGGGGTTACGGGGTGTTATTGTCAGTGATGTCCGGATGCCGAAAATGGATGGTATGGAGTTTCTGGAGCAGGTAAATGCCGTCGATCCCGGTATTCCGGTGGTTCTGATTACTGCCCATGGCGACGTCACCATGGCGGTGGAGGCCATGCGCCAGGGCGCATATGATTTTATTGAAAAACCATTCGATCCGGAACGATTACTTGATGTTATTCGGCGCGCTTGTGAGAAATATCGATTAATTATGGAAAACCGCCAACTGCGCAGGCGTCTGGCCGGTCCGGTTTCCATCGAACAGCGTCTGATCGGCACCAGTGCCGTCATGAAACGTCTGCATGAGGAAATTCTTAATCTGGCGGATACCAATGCTGCGGTATTGATTCAAGGGGAGACAGGAACCGGCAAGGAAGTTGTCGCACGTTGTCTGCATGATTTCGGAACGCGTCAGGAACAACGTTTTGTCGCTGTCAACTGTGCCGCTGTCCCGGACTCGGTATTTGAGAGCGAGTTGTTTGGTTATGAAAAGGGGGCTTTTACCGGTGCCGATCAGCAGCGGATCGGACGCTTTGAATATGCGAACAAGGGCAGTCTCTTTCTTGATGAAATCGGCTCCATGCCGATCGCGTTGCAGGTGAAAGTGTTACGTGTTCTGCAGGAGCGCGAATTACTCAGGGTCGGCAGTAATGAGCCGCAACCCCTTGATATCCGCCTGATCTGTGCTACCAATAAAAATCTGCGGGAAGAATGCAACGCCGGGCGTTTTCGCGAAGACCTGTTTTATCGTATCAATGTGGTAGAATTAAATATCCCACCTTTGCGGGATCGAAGTGAAGATGTTTTGCACTTGTTCGACTTTTTCGTTGGCCAGGCTGCCGAAACTTACCATCGGCCACTTGTCACGCTCAGTAGTCATGACGCCGCACTTCTGCTTGAGCACGATTGGCCGGGCAATGTCCGCGAGCTTAAAAATATGGCCGAGCGATTTGTTCTTTCCTCGCTACCTATGTCGCAGCGGTTGGCGTCCACATTGTCAGGTTTAAAACAAGATGTTTCCGGTGCGCAAAAGACTTCTTTACAGGAACTGATGCGGTTGCATGAGCGTGCGCTGCTTGACCATGCTTTGCTGCGGCACCAAGGCGATGTTCAGGCCGTGATGGATGAACTTGGCCTGCCCAGGCGGACCCTCAATGAAAAAATGACACGACATCAACTGGATCGCAAAAATTATATCATTGGCTAATTGTATCCCAGGGCTTCGGCAAGATTTTGCCGATTGCTTTTACCGGTTGGGCAAGATCTTGCTGTGTTCGTTGTTCACTCGACGATGAACAGGTGGAATACCCTTTGGCACAATGATTGCTGCTCTGTTGAAGGGTAATAGAAAAGCGTTTTATTTTTTGCGCTACCATTAACCCAATTCCTTCAGGAGGAAAAGAATGAACAGATTGCGTTGGATCACCTCAAGTTTGTGTCTGTTTGTACTGATGTTTTCTTTTGTGTTGGTGACATCTGAAAAGGCCGTTGCCTCAGAGCGTGACTATCTGCTGGCGACAGCATCGACCGGTGGTACCTATTATCCGGTGGGTGTTGCTCTTTCAACCCTGGTCAAGGTAAAGCTGCAGCCAACTCAGAAGATTGGCATGTCGGCGATCAGCTCAGCCGGTTCCGGTGAAAATATCAAGCTGATGAACGACAACGAAGTCCAATTTGCGATTCTTCAGGGTCTTTACGGTGCCTGGGCCTGGAATGGTACCGGGGATTTTGCCGCCGCCGGTCCGCAGCGTGATCTGCGCGCAGTGACCATGTTGTGGCAGAACGTTGAGCATTTTACTGTCCTGAAACGTTTTGCCAAAACCGGTACGGCAGCTGATCTGGTGGCGATGAAGGGAGAGAATATGGCCATGGGTCGGCGGAACTCGGGTACTCTGGGATCCAACAAAACCCTGCTCAGCGGCCTTGGAGTTGATATAGAACAAGACTACAACCTGACCTACGGCGGTTATGGCCCTTCAGCCGACGCCTTGCAGAACGGTCAGATATCCGGAATGAGTACTCCGGCCGGTGCGCCGGTCAGTGCCGTTACCCGCGCGTTTGCAACGATGGGTGATGATATTGTTGTCCTCGATTTTACTGATGAGCAGATGGTGCAGGCGGACAGCGGAATGGAATTATGGACTCGCTATGTTATCCCCGCAGAAACCTATCCCAACCAGACCCGTGATATCAATACGATCGCCCAGCCGAACTTTCTTGCCGTACGGGCCGATCTTGATGAAGAGGCGGTCTATCACATTACCAAAACTATCTATGAAAACCTGCCATTCCTTGGTGCTATCCATGGTGCAACCAAGGTGATGGCCCTGGAAAAAGCACTGGCCGGGCTGCCGATGCCGTTGCATCCGGGGGCTCTGAAATATTTCCGCGAAGCCGGACTGGATATTCCAGCCCGCCTGATTGCCGATTGATGGTAGAATGACGTAACGACCGCCCCCCTTCCGGCGGTCGTTTTTTTCTTCGGAGCATTGTATGTCCGTTAATGAAACAGAAGGACACCCACTGGAACATTGGGCCTTGCTTGTCATCGGGGTCGGTGTGTCTTTAATGCACATCTGGTTTAATGTTTTTGCTGTTCTTTCAAGTCTCTGGCAGAACTCGCTGCATTTTGCCGGATTCGCACTGATGGTCGTCATCGCCTACCCTTTACGGCGCGACGGTCGACTGCTGTTGCGATTGTTTGATGTTTTTCTGGGGGTCATGGCGGCGTCATCGGCCATTTTCTTGATAGCACGTGAAGATGCCATTTATGCTCGTGGGATCTACATGGTGCCAGCCGAGTGGATTGCCGGTATTATTGTTATCCTTTGTGCGCTGGAATTTACCCGTCGTGTGGCGGGCCTGTTTATTCCGGTGCTGGTTATTGTTGGTCTTACTTATATCGGCTGGTGGGGCAGTGAGCTCAGTGGTGCCTTCCGCTTTGCCGGTCTGAGCCCTGAAACCATATTGTTTCGCAGTATCTATGGTGACGATGCGTTATTCGGCACGATTGCGCAGATATCCTCGTCCTATGTCTTCATGTTTCTGTTGTTCGGCGGTTTTCTGTTGCGATCGGGAGCCGGTGAGTTCGTGATTGACATGGCACGTGCTGTTGCCGGGCGTTTGGTTGGCGGCCCGGGTTTTGTTGCCGTTATCGCCTCCGGATTGATGGGGACGATATCCGGATCTGCGGTTGCCAATACAGCGTCAACCGGTGTCATTACCATTCCGTTGATGAAAAGGGCGGGCTTCCCCTCAAAATTTGCCGCCGGCGCCGAAGCTGCAGCGTCGACCGGTGGACAGCTGATGCCGCCGATCATGGGTGCCGGCGCCTTTGTTATGGCCACCTATACCCAGATCCCTTATACCACGATTGTGCTCGTCAGCATTCTGCCGGCGTTTTTGTATTTTGCGACGGTCGGGTTTTTTATCCGTATCGAGGCTAAACGCAGTTACGTGACCGCCATGGATGAAGAAAAGGTTTCTTTTGTCGAGGTGATTAAAAAGGGTGGTATCGTCTTTCTGTTGCCTATCGGTGTGCTTATCAGCTTGCTGCTATACGGTTTTACTCCAACCTATGCCGCGGGATACAGCATGATCGCAGTGGTGGTTTCATCGTGGCTGACGCCTAACAAGATGGGCCTTAAAGCCATTATTGAAGCTATGGCCCTGGGTGCAAAAAACATGATTATGACGGCGATTCTGCTGTGTACCATCGGTCTGATCGTCAATGTCATTACCACTGCCGGCATCGGCAACACCTTCTCCCTGATGATCAATGAGTGGGCCGGCCATAGCATGCTCATTGCTATTGGTCTTGTGGCTCTGGCATCTTTGGTGCTGGGGATGGGGTTACCTGTTACCGCCGCTTACATCGTTCTTGGTACTTTGTCAGCACCTGCTCTGCAGGGGTTGATTGCTGATGGGATGCTGGTCAAGGTGCTGGTCAGTGGTCAGGTGCCGGAAGCGGCAAAAACCTTTTTTATGCTGGCGGTTCCGGAAAAACTGGCACTGATTGGTGAACCCATGTCGGTGGCAACAGCCCGCTCGATAGTGGACTTGATTCCCTACGATATGGCCAGTATGGTGCGTGAGTCAGTGTTGAGTGATCATACCCTGACGTTTGCACTGCTGTCGGCGCATTTGATTGTTTTCTGGCTCAGTCAGGATTCTAATGTCACCCCACCGGTGGCTCTGGCAGCCTTTGCCGGTGCCGCGATTGCCGGTTCCAAGCCGATGATCACTGGTTTCTATTCATGGAAACTGGCCAAGGGTCTCTATATAATTCCGCTGCTTTTTGCCTACACCCCATTTATTGGCGGCACCCTCGCGCAGGATCTCTATATCTTCTTCTTTGCCCTGTTTGGCCTTTATGCTTTCGCTGCCGGGATTGAAGGCTTCATGGAGGCCAAATTGAATCCGCTTTTCCGTCTCCTGACCCTGGCTTCTTCAGCGCTGCTCTTGTGGCCGACGGTCTGGTGGATCAATGTGGGCGGCTGGGTGTTGTTGATGAGTATCATCATCCTCAATAAGCGCAAAGATATCGCAGAAACACAAAGCAAACCGGCCGGCGCATTGCCGATCAGTTGATGCCCAGGATTTTCCTCTGGATTCTGCATTTATAAATGCTGAAACAGACTACCGCGTTGCTTGAACGGGGTCGTCTGTTTCAGCAACGCCCGGATACGTCCGGCGTCGTGTCTTTGCGGTGGACTTCTGTTACGCATCAGTTACAATCAACACAGCTAAAGACTTTTTTTGAGTAACCTTTTCGTCGCAATTTTCCTTGTTGTTTGTGTTGAACCGCTTATTCCGTTACAAGGAGCGCCGCAATGATGGCGTCCGATTCTCATCCTAATACCCAACAGGATCCTGACCTGCTTGTGGTCAGCAAGACCGAAAGCTACCGTTTGACCTTACGTCTGGTGCGCGAACAGATGGAGTGCATTGCGACGATTGAGTTGACGTCTTTGGTGCCCGATGCCTTGGTGGCCCCTGCGGCCACTGAATCAGGACAGGAACCTGGTGAAACATTATTGAGTCCTGTCGGGTTGATTGATCTTCTGCATCAGCACAACATCACCGATACCATTGATGAGTCGGCCATTAACAGTTTCTGTGCCTGTCTTGATCAGGGGCAGGAGCCGGCACCGACGGTTGTCGCTCGTGGCGTCGAACCCCTGCCGGGTGGCGACGGTTGGTTTGAGTTACTGGTGAAAACAGGTGATGAGGATCATGAGTTTATTCCGGATGATAAAGGGCGGGTCGATCTCAAACGTCTGAATGCCTACACCGAAATCGAATCAGAACAAAAACTCGGTGTCATTCATCCACCCGAACCAGGAATTCCCGGCCACACCGTCCAGGGTTATGACATTGAGGCTCCTGCCGGCAAGCCGAAAACAATTACTGCCGGTGAGGGTGTGTCCCTCAAGTATGGTGGGCGTATGGCCTTTGCTGCCAGATCCGGTCGAGCCCTGTTCGCTAACAATATCCTGACAGTAGTTGATCAGTTGCTAGTTCCCGGCGATGTTGATTTCCGCGTCGGGCACATTGATTTCCATGGTTTTGTTGAAGTTAAAGGTGACGTGCTTGATGATTTTGATGTTCGTTCTACCAAGGGGATCAAAATCAACGGCCATATTGGAGCCTGTCATATCCAGTCGCAAGGATCGGTAGAGATTGGAGCGATGGCGGGGCGTGAAATCGGCCATATTCTTTGTCAGGGGGACTTACATGCCCGTTCTCTGAATCAGGTAACAGTGGTCTGTTATGGTGATGTGGTGGTGAACAATGAAATCCGCAATTCACATATCCGCGCCACTGGTCATGTGGTGGTTGAACGGGGGGCGATTATCGGTGGTGAGGTGACTGCACTGACCGGGATTTCGGCGCCCACCATCGGGGCGAACTCCGGCCAGCGTACCCGGATTGTTGCCGGCATTTATTTCCCTGATGCCGAGCGC
>Ga0209947_1000285_pt1 | contig 31241 bp, 26 predicted proteins | sample SalPonR2_B_D2_MG_FD_185706 | JGI IMG/M metagenome (GOLD analysis project Ga0209947, IMG submission 185706) | Salt pond soil microbial communities from South San Francisco under conditions of wetland restoration - Salt Pond MetaG R2_B_D2_MG... ...
AAACGAAAGTGACGAGGAATCTTGATTGTTAAAGATTTCTCGCTACCGCTCGAAATGACAATGCGGACGCTTTTCAGAGTTACTTTCTGCAAAAATGGTGCGCCAGCGCAATAAATCGCTTTTTACCAAGCCATCAAGCAAACGGCAAAAAAACCGACGGCCCATTCAATGACACGATCAATCGGCGGCGGGCCGCCGGAATCCGACTGGCCGCCCTAAAAACCGCATAATATATTGACAAAAAGGCAGAGAGACATTAGAAATACAAGAAACCTGTTTGGGCTTGCCCTCGGCTTTTGGCCAAACCGGTGTCACACCGTAAAAATTAGATCAGATATAAATATCAGGAGATTGTTTAATGCTTAGCGAAATGCGGAAAAGCGCCGGATCCTGGATGATCAAAATCCTTCTGGGAATCATCGTTCTGGCGTTTGTCTTCATGGGCGCCGGCAGCTTCAATGCGGGCCGGACAACCAAAGCCGCCAGTGTGAACGGCGAGCCGATTTCCATCAAGGAATACCAAGACACACACAGGCGAATCATTGACCGGCTCCGCCAACAATTCGGAGAACGCCTAAACAATGACATGCTCGAAAATTTCAATGTCAAGCAGCAGGCCATCGACCAGGTGATCAAAGAGGAGCTGCTGCGCCAGACGGCTGAAAAATATAATTTGCAGGTCGCCCCCGCTGAACTGGCCGAAACCATCACCAGCATCCCGGCGTTTCAGAAAAACGGCCGTTTCAACCAGCGGCAATATAAAATGGTCTTAAACCAGAACCGCCTGTCCCCTGAGTCCTTTGAGGCCCTCCAGCGGGAATCCATGCTCATAGAAAAACTCCGATCGATTGTAACCAGCGGCATCCAGGTTTCACCGGCCGAAGCCCGGGAATGGTACGACTGGAAAAATACGGAGATCAAAATTGATTATGCCGTATTTGAGCCGGAAGACTTCTCTGATGCGGTGACTGTCAACGAAGAGGCCCTTAAGGCGTATTACGACAAACACAAAGCGGAATATAAAACCAAGCCGAGAATCAAGGCCAGATACGTTGAATTTTCCGTAGAGGAATACCTGCCAGAGGTTGAAGTCGCCGAGGAAGACATCCGGGCGTATTACGACAACCATCAGAAAAAATATGAACAACCGGCAAGCGTGCATGCCCGTCATATACTGCTGAAGCTGGACAAAAAGGCGGATTCAGAGCGTGTTGGGCAAAGGCGAAAAAAGGCGGTAGAAATCATGGAAGAGGCCAAGTCAGGCAAGGATTTCGCCGAATTGGCAAAAAAATACTCTGAAGGCCCCAGCAAGGAAAAAGGCGGTGATATCGGCACCTTTCAACGCGAAGAGATGGTCGAGCCGTTTTCTGAGAAGGCGTTTTCCATGGCGCCGGGCGATATCAGCCAACCGGTCCGGACACAGTTTGGCTGGCACATTATCAAGGTAGAGGAAAAAACCGAGGAAAGAACCAAACCCCTGGCCGAGGTTAAGGATAAAATCAGGAAAACCATTGCCATGGGGGAAGCGAAAAATATGGCCTATGATGAGGCCATTTCATTGTACAATATCTCGTTCGCCGGCGATGATCTAATCAAGAACACACAGGCGCGCGATCATCTGTCGGTGCAAACGACCGATTTTTTTACCCAGAAAAAGGGGCCGGCATCCGTATCAAAAGCCCGGGCATTTGCGGAGGCGGCATTTGAACTGCCCATGATGGATGTCAGCGACATAAAGGAGTTGGGGGATGCATTTTATCTGATCCAAGTCATAGAAAAACAGGAAGCCCAGATTCCGGAATTCGAAGCTGTCCGCGAAAAAGTCACCAGGGACTGGCGGCAACAGGAGCAGAAAAAGGCTGCCAAAGATGCGGCAAAAAAGTTTTTAGAAGCCGTTCGATCCATGGATTCGATTGAAAAGGCGGCCGAAGAGTTGAGCATTGAAACCCATACCTCCGGCTTTTTCAGTCGAAATCAGGCAATTCAAGACATCGGAAGAGATCAGGCGGTTAGTAATGCGGCATTTAGCCTGTCTGAAGCCAATCCATATCTTAAAAGCCCGATAAACGGACAAAAAGGCTTTTATGTGCTTACAGTGGCCGATAAACAGATGCCTGACCCGAAAAAATTTGAAAAAGAAAAAAACAAGCTCGTCAAACAACTGGTGCGCCGGAAACAAACCCGGTATATGAATGACTGGATTGCCCAGCTAAGGGAAAAAAGCGATGTCGAGATATCTGAGCGCTTAATAAACTAACGGGGTTATAGAAAATCGGCGGCAATAAGTTTTTTTTGCCTGTAATCGCGTAAATTCCCGGGAAATCGTCAATGGCGAAAATATTCAATAGAAAAGCGAGTCAGACAGGGCGGCAGGGAAAAACGGCATCAAGCAAGGAAAGCCGGAAAGATCTGCAGGTTAAACGTTGCCCCGAATGTTTTATTAACCTGCCCATTGACGCCAAGGAGTGCTTTTCCTGTCATGCGAAGGTAGGCGACCCCAATAAACACGGCGTGGCGAAAAAACGGGGGGATTGGATTCACTACGTGACCTGTGTTGTCGCCTGGGCCATATTTATCGCCTATCTCAAGTGGGCCTTCTTTTAATCAGCCCCAAACCGCAGATTATCGCATTGATGGACGGACACTATTTAGCCAGCATGGCCCGCATCATGTCACCCGTGTTTTCCGCATGGTCGGCGATGCTGCCGATGGTTTCCGCAAGTCGGACCAGATGGAATACCGCCACCGGATCGTTTTCGGTCGCAAAAATTTTCTGGATGAGGGCAAACTCGCGCTGATCCGCATCGTGTTCCATCTGACGCATATTGCTGATAATTTCCTTTACTTTCCGGCGCTGCTTTTCGGAAAAATTCCTGAAATAGATATGGGCCTGTCCCACCATATGGGCCAGCTCCTCGATCGGCTCGATAACCGAATCCACGAGCAGAAAAAGCTCCTTTTCGACGGATTCCGGGATACTGGCCTCTGCCCTGAACGAAAGCCATTTCAGTGACTCCTGAACCGCATCCAAAACCGCATCCTGCTCCCTAAGATAACGGAATAACTGGAATTTCTCAATAGGCAGCATCACTCCCTTGGGCAGATGCCCGCGTATCCGCCGTTTAATCTCATCGGCCTCATGCTCAAAGCGGGTTACTTCCTGGCGGTGGTCATCAAAGGTTTCACACCGCGTGGAGGCATAACATTCCATCGCCTGCTGAAATGCCCAGGAGCACTCCTTTACTTTTTCAGCATGCTCCTGCAACGCATCAAACGGAGAAGAGATAAATATGGAAAAAAATGGAATTCGCATGGATTCGCCTCCTTATGTCACCCAAAGAAGGAATTTGAATATGCCGATACAGGTCAGTGCGGCAACCGGAACGGTTAACACCCAGTATAGCATAATTTGAAATATAATGCCAAAATTGACTGCTTCAAACCCCCTTGCCAACCCTACCCCCATCACGCCGCCGACCGCGGAATGGGTGGTGGATACCGGAAGCCCCAATTTGGAGGCGACCAGAACGGTGGTTGCCGCTGAAAAATCCACTGAAAACCCCCGGGTGTTGCTCAATGTGGTAATCCGGCTCCCGACGGTCTGAATCACCCGGCGACCGCCCATGGCAATCCCCACGGCAATCCCCACACCGCCTAAAAACAACAGGAAAAATGGCACCGGCACGGTAGCCCCCAACGTCCCCTCTTTGACCAGAAAATAAATCACCGCCAGCGGACCGATGGCATTGGCCACGTCATTGGCACCCTGAGCAAGCGCCACGTAACAGGAGGTGCCGATTTGAATTCGTCGAAAAATGGCCTCCGCACCAAGACGCAGTTTTTTCTCCGCATCCAGCTTGTAATTGATGGCCCACTTTCCCAAATAGCCGATCATCGAAGCAATCATCAGAGAAATCAACCCCGCGACCGGGGTGCTCAGCGACAGGCTTTTTCCCAGCGGGGTTTTAAACAGAAAGGACATGGCGATTATAAATACGGCAGTGCCGATAAACCATGGCGATTTCTTCAGGGCCGCCCCAAAGGGATCAGAACTGGACAATACGATCCATATAATCAGCTTAAACATCAAGAAGCCGATCACCAGGCTAAATACCGGGGATATCACCCAGCTTAGCACGACAGCGCCGAGTACACCCCAGTGAATTACCGAAAATCCGCCCATGGCGACACCGAACCCGACCATAGAGCCCACAATGGAATGGGTCGTGGAAACCGGCAGGGACCGCCATGTGGCAAACGATACCCATAGAGAAGCGGAAAGCAGCGCAGAGAGGGCGCCAAGTAGGGCAATATGAGGGTCGCTGAGCACATCGGTTGAAACGATGCCCTTGCGAATGGTATCGGTGACATGGCTTCCGATAAAAGCCGCCCCCACGATATTGAGTATGCCGGCGATTAAGATGGCCTGACGCAGGGTGATCGCCTTGGCCCCTACCGCCGAGGCCATGGAGTTGGCCACATCATTGGCGCCGATATTCCAGGCCATATAAAAACCGACCAGAAAACCGACAATAAGTACGATAACTTCAGTTGGCACGCCTTCCACCGTTTTTGTTCTCAAAGCTGTTGCAATTGTGTGTCGACTTAACACAACGACCTACCCGGCGCAAGCTAAAATCGCCCACTTGATTTTCCGCCGCGGTTGTTATAGGTTCAGTATATTTTGGTTTTTATGCATTTTAAATTTATGGGCATTTAGCTCCGGTCTTGACAATCTCGTAGCTAAACTCAATTTAGGTCGTAAAAAGCGATTTATTCCGCTGGCGCGGCATTTTTGCAGAAAGTAACTCTGAAAAGCGTCCGCATTGTCATTTCGAGCGGTAGCGAGAAATCTTTAACAATCAAGATTCCTCGTCACTTTCGTTTCTCGCAATGACAGCAGCGGAAGCTTCTAAGACAATATTAAATATTGTCGAGTTCCTTGGAAGCGATTTATTCCGCTGGCGCGGCATTTTTGCAGAAAGCAACGCTAAAAGCGGACGATCAATCACCCGGTTTATTCAAGAGGCGATGAAATGAGTTATCTGAGAGGGTTCCAAAAGGTTCAATGCTCCATCGGTATCGTTATTGTTTGCCTGCTTCTCGCCGTTTGCCCGGCATCCGGTAAGGCGAAGGCAAAAAAGGGGCCATCGGATGCCGAGGCCGCCATTTTTAACCCAAGCAAGCATCTTGCCCATCGACAATCCAAGCTCAAAGCGGATCCGGCGGTTAGATTCGGTGAATTCCCAAATGGCTTCCGCTACATTCTGATGCCAAACAAAACACCTGAAAACCGGGTCAGCATGCATCTGTTCGTCCAGGCCGGCTCCATGCATGAAAAAGCCAGTGAGCGGGGCATCGCCCATTACCTGGAGCATATGCTGTTTAACGGCACGGAACATTTTGCGGCCGGGGAGCTGGTCAAATATTTTCAGAGCCTCGGCATGCGGTTTGGACCGGATGTCAACGGCCGGACGTCTTTCTATAATACGGTTTATGATATTGATCTGCCGGAGGGCGACAGGAAAAGTCTGGAAGAAGGCCTTCTGGTGCTTCGCGATTATTCGGCCGGCGCCCTTATCAAGGCGGAGGAAGTAGAGAAGGAGCGCCCCATAATTCTTGCGGAAAAACGCACCCGGGATTCCGTCGCCTATCGAACGTTTGTTGAAACGCTAAAATTTGAATTCCCAAACGCACTCATCTCCAAACGCCTGCCCATCGGGAAGGAGCCGGTTATCAAGGCAGCCGACCGAAAACTTCTCAAATCGTTTTATGACAGCTGGTATCGACCGGAACGGATGTTTGTCATCGCGGTGGGCGATTTTGATCCGGATACCGCTGAATCACTGATCAAAGAAAAATTTGCCCGGATAGAGGCCAGAGGTCCGGCCCGCGGCTACCCGGATGCCGGAAAGATAGACCGTTGCGGGACGAATATTTTTTATCATCACGAACCGGAGGCCGGCAACACCACCGTCAGCATAGAGGTCGTCGCCAAGCGACCGCAGCCCATGGATTCAAGATCTTTCCGGCGTGAACGGCTGCTTTCAAATATGGCCGGCAGCATCATCAACTATCGGCTGGATGAAATGTTAAACCAGCCGGAGACCCCGTTTACCTCGGCAAGCGCGAGCGCGGGCAATTATCTCCATTATATTCAGGCTGCCGAAATCCGGGCGGCGTGCCCCCCGGACAAATGGCAGGCAACGCTTCAGACCATTGAACAGGCGCTGCGTAAAGCTTTGAAGCATGGGTTTACAGACAGCGAGATCGAACGGGTGAAAAAGGAGTTGACCGCCAACCTGGAACGCCGGGTCAAATCCGCATCCACACGTGAAAGCGGCCATCTGGCCCGGCAGATCATCCATAGCCTGAACAGCCGGCGGGTATTTCAGTCCCCAAAGCAGAAGCAAAACTTGCTGGCCCCAATGATTGAAACGGCTGACAAAAAAAGCATCCATGAGGCATTAAAAAAGGACTGGTCGCCGTCCCATCGGCTCGTTCTCGTCACCGGAAATGCGGATATCAATGGTTCGGACGCCCCACCCGAAAAAAAGATCGCCGGCATCTACAATCAAAGCCAACTGACGCCGGTCACCGCACCAGTAAAACAGGCCGACCTGAAGTTTCCCTACCTGGATCCGCCGAAAGGCCAAGGCCGGATCGCCAAAAAGGAGGAAATGAAGAAGCCGAACATTGTCCGGGTGGCGTTTGAAAACAATGTCACCCTAAACGTCAAGAAAACCGACTTTAAAGAAAATCAGGTAATTGCGGCCGTCGTCTTCGGAAGCGGCAACAGGGCCGAGCCCCTTGATCAGCCCGGGCTCTCCCGGCTTGCCCAGAAGGTTGTCAATCTGAGCGGCGTGGGCCAACTCACCCGTAATGAGCTCAAACGGGCGCTCGCCGGCACAAATACGAACGCTGGTTTTCATGTGGAGGAAGACAAGTTCGTATTTACGGGGCATTCCGTCACCGAAGAGATCCCCCTGCTATTTGCCCTTTTATATACCCGCATGATGGACCCGGCCTTTCGTGCGGACGCCTATGATCTGGCGATGCGCCAGTTCAAGCAGAAATATGAATCCTGGCGCCACGCCATTCATGGCGCGCTGCTGCTGGAGGGAAAGCGATTTCTGGCCGGCGGGGACAGCCGGTTCGGACTGCCGGAGTTGAAAAAATTCCAGCAGAACGCCTTAACAGATGTCAAAGAATGGATGGGTGCCGCCATGTCCGAGGAGCCGATCGAGATATCAGTGGTCGGCGACCTGGATATCGATACGGTGATAGGCAGCGCCAAAAAATACTTCGGCGCCCTTGAACCCCGAAAAAACGGACAAACCCGTACCGAAAAAACCGGCGGTCCTTCTTTTCCCATCGGCCAGTCCCGCCATATCGAGGTGCCCACCAAAATCCACAAGGGGCTCGTCGACCTCGCCTATCCGAGCGATGATTATTGGGACATTCATAAAAACAGGCGGTTTTCCATTCTTTCGGACGTAATGTCGGACCGCATGCGGATTAATATAAGAGAGGACATGGGGGCCGCCTACTCATATTCCGCTTACAACCATCCCAGCCGGGCGTTTGCAGGCTTCGGCGTATACCATGCCGTGGTTCGAATCGACCCCCAGGACGCGGGCAAAGTCATTGACGCCATTAAGGACATATCGGCAAACCTTGCCAAAAAAGGCCTGACTGAGGACGAACTCGAGCGCGCCGTCAAGCCGACCCTGGCCAATATCAAGGAACAAAGAAAAACAAACGGCTACTGGTTAAACACCGTACTCAAGGGCTCTTCCCGGCATCCCGAACAAATCGAGTGGAGCCGGACGATTTTAAGCGATTATGAATCCATTACTGCCGAGGAACTCTCCGAACTGGCGGCGGCCTACCTTAAAAACGAGAAGGCTGCCGAGCTCATTATCACCCCGGCGCAAATGGCCGGCGAACAGACAAACAAAAAAAAATGATCAAGCTGTTTATGACCATAGAACGAACGGTTGAGAAAGGAGCTCTACGATGCGTCAACGGATCTGGATGATTCTGCTGGCCCTTATCCTATCGAGTCCCGCAGCGGCCGTAGACCATAAAAATTTCATGGTTGGCGAGTACACGGACGGCCCGGACGTCACCCAAGCCTGCCTGAAGTGCCATAAAGAGCAGGGGCGGGCGTTTATCGAGACCGCCCATTGGCGCTGGAAGGGTCCCAGCCCTCACGTAGCCGGCCTTAAAGCGGACAAAGAGCTTGGCAAGCGGGTGCTGATGAATAACTTCTGAGTGAGCATCAAGTCTAACTGGTGCAGTTGCACCAAATGCCACGCCGGTTATGGATGGAAGGACGAGGCGTTTGACGCCTGCGGGAAAAAAGACGGATTCTGTTTCGACGATCCATCCAGAGCGGATTGTCTGATTTGCCATGATACCACCGGCACCTATGACAAAAAGAAAAATACCTGTGGTTATCCCAACGAATCGGTTGATCTCGACAAAGTGGCACGCCACGTCGGTAAGCCGGTACGCGCCAATTGCGGAACCTGTCACTGGTATGGCGGCGGTGGAAACAACGTTAAACACGGGGATATGGGCGATACCCTGGCTGACCCGGATCCGGATCACGACGTGCACATGGGGGCGCTCGATTTTACCTGCCAAGAATGCCATACGACTGAAAGCCATCGCATCGCGGGCAGAAGCACAACGTCTTCGGTCAGTGAGGGCAAGGTGTCATGCACGGATTGCCACGAGCGAACCCCGCATGATTCGAATTCCCCGGTACTGGACCGGTTAAACGCCCACTGCGATGCCATCGCCTGCCAGACATGCCACATTCCAAAATATGCCAAGCAGACCAAAACAACGACGCGCTGGGATTGGTCCCAAAGCGGCCAACCAAGCAAGACGCTGAAAAAAACCGACCAAATGGTGAAAAAAATAAGCAAAAAAAAGGGGGTGCTGGTGGAACAAAAAAACTTGACCCCCTCCTACGACTGGTACAACGGCACCCATCGGCGGTATTTGAAAGGCGACCCCGTCAACCTGGACGGTGTTACCTACCTGAATCCGCCCATGGGCGATATCGATGACCCGGAGGCAAAAATCACGCCCTACAAATTAATGAAGAGTAAGGTGCCGGCGGATAAAAAACTCGGCCACTTGATTGTCCCGAAACTCCACAACGGCTATTTCACCAATTATAACTGGGAGGAGGCCGCCCGGAAAGGGATGAAAGCGGCCGGCCTGGATTTCAGCGGAGAGGTCACTTTCGTGAAAACGGTGATGCACTGGCGACTCAATCATGAGGTCGCCCCCAAACAGGATGCGCTCTCCTGCCTGGATTGCCATGGGACAGAAGGGGTAATGGATTTTAAGGCGCTGGGCTACAAAGGCGACCCGGCCGCTACCGGCGGCAGGACGACAAAAGAGGGATCAAAACAATAGAGAGGCGGCAGCGGCGAAGCATCTTTTATCTGAGCCTTCCCGCTGCCGCCTCCCTTGCACCTTTCACTTTTCACTTACGCCACCCGCCGGTCGCGTCCCTGCCATTCCTTCTCGCGCAGTTTGAACTTCTGAATTTTTCCGGTCGCGGTTTTCGGGAGTTCACAGAATTCAACCACTTTTGGCGCCTTAAACCGCGCCAGGTGCTCCTTGCAGAAGGAGATGATGTCTTCGGCGGTGACATGGCTGCCGGGTTTTGCCGTTACAAATGCCTTGGGCACCTCCCCCCACTTTTCATGGGGCGTGGATACAACGGCCACCTCCATGACTTCCGGATGCCTGTACAGGGTGTTTTCAACCTCCACCGTGGAAATATTTTCCCCGCCGCTAATGATGATATCCTTTTTCCGGTCCATGATCTGAATATAGCCGTCCGGATGCATTACCGCGAGGTCCCCGCTGTGGAACCAGCCGCCGTCAAACGCCTCCCGGGTGGCGGCCTCGTCCTTATAATAGCCCAGCATAACATTGTTGCCCCGCATGACGATCTCGCCGATGGTCTGTCCATCCCTGGGCACCGGTTCATAGGTTTTGGGATCCACCACATCCGCATACATGGCATGGATATAGGGAATCCCCTGCCGGGCTTTAATCTGGACCCGTTCTTCGGTTGACTGGTCATTCCACTTGGGCTGCCATGTACAAATGGTATGGGGCCCATAGACTTCGGTCAATCCGTAGCACTGGATCACTTCCGCGCCCGAGGCCTCCATATTCTGGATCACCTGGGGCGCCGGCGGGGCACCGGCGGTGTTGATATTGAGTTTATGGCTCAGTTTGATATCGTTCTCCTCCAAATAACCGGACAATCCGATCAGGACGGTGGGCGCGGCGCACAAATGGGTAACCTGCTCCTTTTCGATGAGATCATAAATCACCGCCGGCTCCACTTTACGCAGACAGACATTGGTGGCGCCAACAGCCGCTATAGCCCATGTATAGCACCATCCGTTGCAGTGAAACATGGGAAGTGTCCATAAATAAATGGCGTCCGGGGTCACATTGAATTCAATAATTTCGCCTAACGCATTTAAATAGGCGCCCCGGTGATGATACATAACCCCTTTGGGCTTACCGGTGGTGCCGCTGGTATAATTAAGCGTGATGACCTCCCGTTCACCACCGACTTCACAGGCAACCGGCGCATCCGAACCAGTAGCCAGAAACGCCTCATAGCTCATGCCATCCAGTGGTTTCTCCTCTGAGACATCACAAATGTTAATGAAGGTTTCCACATGCGTCAGCTCATCGAGAACCGGCGCCACCAGGTTGGCAAACTGGTTGTCCACGACGACCACCGGTGCCTCGGAGTGGTTCAAAATATAGGCGATTTCAGACGGTGAGAGCCGGATATTAACGGTGACAAGGACGGCGCCGATCATTGGCACGGCAAAATGGGCCTCGAGCACCGGCGGAATATTCGGGGCGATAAACGCCACTTTGTCGCCCTTTTTAACCCCGGCGGCTTTAAGCGCGCTTGCCAGTCGGTTGATGCGTTCGTAGAACTCCGCATACGTGTAACGTTTGTCCCCGTGCACGACTGCGGTTTTATCGCGAAAAACATCGGCTGAGCGCCAGATGAATTTAACCGGGGAGAGTAAATCATAATTAACGGTTTCCTGGGTCATAACCTATTCCTCCCTTTGTTGGTTTAATTGGTCCGAAACATACTGCACGATAGTTTCGGCATATTTGTCATCCGCGGGCTGCACCATGTAGAAGATCACGCCCTGCCGCCTGGCCGAAAGCTCCAGGGATCGGGAGTTCTCTTTTGTCATTCCCACAATCCGACAATCCGATCGATGCGCCCTAAGCTTTCCGATCACATCATTGCCGCTTTTTTGGGCCTGGTCCAAATCCACGAACACCAGGGCATATTCATTGCTGCTGCAGAGACTCATCGCCTCGCCCAAGCTTTCGGCGACATCCAAATGATGGCCGTATTGCCCCATGCGTTTTTTCATCTGATTGGCATAGGCCGAATCCGCCTTTACCAGAAGGATTTCCATATCGAACCCTGCCCTCTTTAGTAATCGGAATAGAATTGAAGCCTAACGCCTACCTGGAATCCAAAACCCATGCCAAATATGCGGTATATGGAAAACTTATTAATTTTAATAGATATTTTAAAAAATGGGATAAAAGAATGGGGGTGACGGGATGGGAATGCTTGTTCTCAATAATGGTTCAACGAAAAGTTTATTCCCTGAAATAAATACAAAAAAATTGATGGGTATTTTCGTTCTCAAATTAGGCATTATCAAGCCCATAACGCCTCATCTTTTTATACAGCGTTCGGCGGTTGATGCCGAGCTCGCCCGCAGCGTTGCCGCGGTGCCATTTGCTGCGCTCGAGCGCCGAAAGGATTAAGTCTTTCTCATACCGTGCCAGCGCCGCCGCCAAATCGAGATTGGCCTGCGCGGGCGCCTGGGGGGGGTTAATACCCGCCGGTGACTTGAGCACATCAAAGCGTTGCAGGGTAAAATACCGGTGCAGGGCGTTTTGAAGCTCACGCACGTTGCCCGGCCAGTCATATTGATAAATGGTATCCAAAATTTCCCCGGTTATGGGGGGAAGCGAGGCATTATCCGGATAGCGCTGACGGAAATGTTCAACCAGCAGGGACAGATCCTCCTTTCGATCCCGCAGCGGCGGCAGCTGAATGGGAATAACATGGATGCGATAGAAAAAATCCTCCCGCATGCCGCCGGTCTTGACAAGCTCCCGAAGCTCTCGGTGGGTGGCCCCGATAAACCGGATGTCCGGATAATACGGGGTCTTTCCGCCGAGCGGCATGTAGCCATGGCCCTCGATGACGCGCAGCAGCTTAACCTGCATATTAAGGCCGATCTCGCCCAACTCGTCCAGGAACAGCGTGCCGCCGTCCGCCAAGGCCAGATAGCCGTGCTTATCCCGCTCCGCCCCGGTAAATGCGCCCTTCGTATATCCGAAAAACTCGCTTTCAAGCAGCGTCTCCGGAATGGCGCCGCAATTGACGACCACAAACGGGGCCTCCTGGCGCTCGCTGTTCTCATGGATCGCTTTGGCCACAAGCTCCTTGCCGGTGCCGGATTCCCCGTAAATGATAACATTGGCATCCGTTGCCGCCGCGTTTAAAATCAGATCATAGACCCCCTGCATGACCATGCTCTTACCGATGATCTCCCCGAATCGGAAACGCTCCTTCATACTGGATTTCAGGCGGACGTTTTCTTTGCGCAGATAGGCCGCCTTTTCGGCAAGGGCTTCCTCCTCGCGTTTGCGCTCGGTAATATCCACCATAAGGGCTTCCAAATGGGACACCCCGCCGTCCGCGTCAAATATCGGAGAGGCGACCGCATAGAACCAGCGCCCCTCTTTTTCATCCTCGAACTCAAAGCGTTCGGTTTCGCCGTTGAACACGGACTCCCGCATACACCACGGGCAGGGAGACGGTCGATCGTAGAGGGCCTGATAGCAGAATTCGCCGGTGGCGTCCCGGCCGATTTTATCGATAAGGGCCTTATTCATGAACTCTATCCGAAGTCGGCGGTCGCATATATAGATAAACCCTTCGGCCGCCTCAATAATGGTTCGAAGCTTGGATTCACTATCCTTGAGCGCTCTCTCCGTCTGCTTGAGAGACGTAATATCCATAAACGAGGCGATGCTGCGTTTGCCGTCCGGCAGCATCCCGACTTTCATGAATATGTTCCGGCGCTCCCCCGCCCGGTTGATAACGCTGCACTCATACTCGGCCGGCGCCTGGCCCCGGGGCCCCCTTCGGGCATAATGGTAGGACGCCATTCGGTCCAGATCCTCGGGGACAACAAAGGCCGACCATTTCATCCGGTTTTCGATTTCTTTTTTCGAATAGCCGGAAAGCTTCTCAAACTCCTCGTTTGACATGTAAATGGTCATATCCGGCTCAATAATAATGGAGGCGGCGCCGGATTTTTCAAACACGCTTCTGTAATAGGCCTTGCTACGGCGCAGATCGGTTTCCGCCTGCTTCTGCTCGTTGATGTCAATGACGACGCCGATGATGACGTCGAGTTCACCCGAATTGTCAAAAATGGCAGTAGCTGACACATCGCCCCAGAATGTGGTTCCGTCTTTCCGGATATAGCGGACCTGACGGCGAAAATTCGTTCGCTCGCCGCGGATCATCTGCACCAGCATATCGCGAACGATTTCCACATCATCCGAATAAAGAAGGTTTGTCGCCGGTTGACCGGCCAAATCACTTTCATCATATAATAAACGCCGGCGCATGGCCCAATTCGCCTGAACCAGCCGGCCGTTTGAATCCACAAGGAATATCCCCGCCCCGGCATAATTGAGGATAGCGGGAAACCGATCCAGATGTTTCAGCAGCGATGACTTTTCTTCCAGGTTTTTCTGGGGGTTGCCGTAACCGTTATGACGACTAAAATCTGACATTTCATACCGCCCGGTCTATGCCTCTGAGGGCAGAGGTTTTTCCGGCAGCATCTGCTGCCAAGGAATACCGCTTCGTATATGCAGATCCCGCTGTGGAAAAGGGATCTCAATACCGGCTGCTTTCAGGGCATCAAACAGTGCAAAGTAGAGCCGGCTCCGGATCAACCGGCGGGCCGTCTTTCTGATATCGATCCATATCAAAAGCTCAAAATCAATTGAGCTGTCGCCATATTCCATAAATCGGATTTCCGGATTTTTGCGGATGGTCTGAAAATCCCATCCCAAAGGCGTATGCGTAAATAGGGAGCGGGCCTGATGGCTTAAATCCTTGGTAACCTAGACCGCCTCCCGCTTCATGGAACCGGTGACATCGTCTGAAAGCCTAACCGCCCCATCCGCTTGTGGCTCAGCGGCCATATCGGCCTGTTCGCCCGATTCCGGTGCTCCCGCAGCCTTGGCCGGCGGTGGGAAGACCATCATAGTGCCGATGATCAAAAGAATAATCACAGAAAAAAGACGATAATGGGCGCTCATAACCGCTCCTGTAGCGTTGGGTGGCTTTATGGTTAATTTAACCCATAGCGGATTCATCAGGCAAGCATTTCAGGAATGAATCTGTTTGCTTGAGCAATAATTATCTGTTATGAATAACCACTTATTTTCAGATCAAGTATAACAGGCGGAAATAATGAATCAATCAGTTCCTTCAGGACCTTTCGAAAAATTTACCCATCGGGTGTGGAAATTTTTTGCCTCTGTCAAGCTCTCTGTCATTGTGCTGCTATCCCTTGCGGCCACTTCGGTTATCGGTACGATTATTCCCCAGAACGCCAATCCGGTGATGTATGTTCAGAAATATGGGGAAACGCTCTACACGGTTTTCGAGGCATTGAGCTTTTTCGATATGTACCATGCCTGGTGGTTTCGGCTGCTGCTGGGCCTTTTGACGATCAACATCATCATCTGTTCCATCGACCGGCTGTCTTCAACCTGGAAAATCATTTTTCCCAAAAAAGTTAACTTCCGCGCCGGCCGTTTCCGAAAATCCCCGAGCCGGATTGAATGGGACTCGGATATCGCATTAGGCCAGCTTGAAAAGACCTATGAATCCTATATCGGCAAACATTTCCGGCGTGTCAAAAAAGAAAAAACGGATACCGGCGTGCTCCTGTTCGGAGAAAAGGGACGCTGGACGAGGCTGGGGGTGTATATCGTCCATTTCAGCATCCTGTTGCTGCTCATCGGCGGCCTTATCGGCTCGTTATTCGGATTCGAAGGCTTTGCCAACATTGCTGAAGGCGACAGCATTGATCGGATCACATTAAAAAACAGCGGCCGGGAAAAAAAATTGCCGTTTACCATCCGATGCGAGGACTTCTCCATCAGCCGCTACGACTCCGGCATGCCAAAGGCATACCGGTCCACCGTTGAGATCCTGAATAACCAAGAGCGCCTCCATAAAGCCGAGATCCGGGTGAACGATCCGCTAAGGTATCAGGGTATCAATATTTTTCAGTCCAGCTATGGCCGGATCCCGGAGGATAATTTTACCGTAGCATTTACCGATCCCGACTCCGGGATGACCTATGAGAAAACGGCCGCCGTCGGGGAAAAGATCGAGATGCCCGCAAATGCGGGCACCCTGATCGTGGAAGATTTCAGGAACAATTTCAGTTTCCGCGGACATAATATCGGTGAGTCGTTTGTATGCCGCAAAATACCGTCCGAGGCGGAAAACGATGAGGCATTCGGGGGTTTTTTCGCGATTCCGATAGCCTATCCCCGGTTTGACCGGATGAGAGGCGGCGATTGGGTGATTTCAATAGAAAATGTGGCATTCGGCTATTACACGGGGCTCCAGATTACCCGGGACCCCGGGGTTCCCGTGGTATATGCCGGATTTATAACAATCATCATCGGATGCTACATCACCTTTTTTCTGCTGCACAAACAGGTTTGTATTGAACTCACCGAATCCGGCGGCCGAAGCCATGTGATGCTCTCCTGCGTTTCCGGGAAAAACCGGCCCGGCATGAAAACCGCCGCCCGCCGATTGGCCAGGCGGCTGAAGAATCTGCAGAACAGGGACGGAAGGTAACCCATGATAACGAGTTCGAGTTTGATCTCCATTATCACGTTTGTCTACGGACTGGCCGCGTTATTATATATCACGTCCTGGGTATTTAAAAAGGAGCTGCCCGGGAAACTGGCCACTGCCACAACGATCATCGCTGCAGGCGGGAATCTGATCGGGATTATCCTTCGGTGGGTCGAATCCTACCAGCAAGGGATCGGCCATGCCCCCCTGTCCAACCTGTATGAATCCCTGGTGTTCTTTGCCCTCTGCATTGCCGTGCTTTACCTGTTTCTTGAGCTTCGATACAAACTGCGGGTTATCGGCGTCGTGGCCATACCATTGGCATTTCTGGCCATGGCCTATACCTCCCTCACGGTTGACAGCACGATTGAACCGCTGATCCCGGCGCTTCAAAGCAACTGGCTGATCGCCCATGTCATTACCTGCTTTATCGGCTATGCGGGCTTTGCCGTGGCCTTTGGCATTAGCATCCTCTATTTTATCAAATCAGGCAGAAACGCATCCAGCGGCGGCCTTACCAATAAAATTCCCCATGAAGCCATGCTGGATGAGTTGACCCATCAAATGGTGATGTTCGGCTTCCTGTTTCTTTCGGTCGGCATCATCACCGGCGCCGTTTGGGCCAATCAGGCCTGGGGACGCTACTGGGGCTGGGACCCTAAGGAAACCTGGTCCTTGGTGACCTGGCTGATCTACGCTTCGCTCTTACATGCCCGGCTCATGCGGGGGTGGACCGGGAAGCGGATCGCCGTCCTATCGTTTGTCGGATTTGTGGCGGTCATTTTTACCTATTTCGGCGTCAACCTGCTGCCCGGCCTGCACAGCTATCAGTAGACATTTTTATTGACAACCGGCTTCAAAATAGATATCTAATTGCTTTTTAAATGTAACAAACAACGGGAATCCATGAATTGATACGGGGATAATCACACATCAACGTAGAATAACGGGGTATTCATGAACACCAACGATCAACAACAACCGGTTTCCGACACGGCATCCCCGGGGACAGGCGATGCCTCAGGAAAGGGCAAAAACGGCTCCGGCTGGATCATTCTGCTCTTTTTTGTCATTGGTCTTATCGGCAGCCTCGCGGGCGGCTGGCTTTTCTTTCCGGATCTGCTTTACTCCGAGAAACAGCAGCCTATCGATTTCAACCATAAACTTCATATGGGCGTCGTATACGAAGGCTGTCAGAGCTGCCATTATTTCCGCGAAGACGGCAGCTTCTCAGGTATTCCCGACCTCTATTCCTGCTCCGGCTGCCATCAGTATCCGCAGGGCACGAACCCGGAAGAGAAAAAATTTATCGAAGAATATGTCAGGCCCAACAAGGCGGTGCCCTGGCTCGTCTATTCCGAACAGCCGGACTGCGTTTTCTTTTCTCATGCCGCCCATGTCAAGGGGGCGGATATGAAGTGCCAGACCTGCCACGGCAAAATGGGGCAAACCACCCATGCCCGGCCCTACCAGGAAAACCGGCTGACCGGCTATAGCCGGGATATTTGGGGCTACAACATCGCCAGGCTGGGTGAGCCCAAATACGGCCTGCGGATGAAAATGAACGACTGCGCCGAGTGCCATAAAAAGAGAACCGGTCATAAGGGCGCCTGCTTTCAGTGTCATCAGTAACTGTTACTGCCGATTTGGATATCGATATAAGGGGTTAAATCCATGAAAATTGATAGAAGAAGCTTTATCTCGTTGGGTGTCGGGGTTGTCGCGGGCACTACGCTAACGCCGGTACCTTGGAAACTGATGGACGATATCTCGATCTGGACCCAGAACTGGCCGTGGACGCCGGTTCCGAAGGAGGGGGCGGATACCTACAAAACCTCCGTATGCACCCTTTGCCCCGGCGGCTGTGGTATTCAGGTCCGAAAAATCATGGATCGGGCGGTGAAAATTGACGGGCTGCCTGAACACCCGATCAATCGGGGAACCCTTTGTCCCCTGGGGCTTTCCGGTCTGCAATTCCTTTACGGCCCCTCCCGCGTTAAAGCCCCCATGAAGCGCGTCGGCAAGCGGGGCGAAGGTAAATGGCAGGAGATCAGCTGGGATGAGGCCGTTTCGGCGGTCACTAAAAAACTAAAAGAGCTCCGGGAAAAGGAGAAACCGCATAGCGTGGCCTGGGTGGCCGGCACCGATAAAGGGACGGTGCCCCGACTGATCGGCCGGTTTTTAACCGCCTATGGGTCACCGAACTTCATCCGGCCGCCGTCGGTCCATGATGCCTATGAACTGGCCGTTTACCTGATGCAGGGGCAGGAAGGCGCCGTGGGATTCGACATTGAAAATGCCGACCATGTACTGAGTTTTGGCACAGGCCTGCTTCAGGGCTGGGGGGCTCCGGTCCGGATGCTGAATATCTACGGTGAGCAGCATGATTCCAGAAAAATCGTGCAAATCGAAACCCGGCTTTCGGACACGGCTGCCAAAGCCGATCAATGGGTACCCATTAACCCGGGAACCGAGGGGGCGCTCGCCCTGGGGATCGCCCATGTAATGATCAAAGAGTCATTATATGATCAATCATTTATCAACCAATCGGCATTCGGCTTCGAGGACTGGACGGACGACCACGGCACCCGCCATATCGGGTTTAAAACCCTGGTCCGGGAAGACTACAGCCCGGAAACCGTTGCGGAGAAAACCGGTGTTCCCAAGGCCACGATTGAAAAACTGGCCCGCCGGTTTGCCCGTGCCGACAAACCGATTGCCATCAGCGGCCGCGGGGAGGGGCTCCTGCCGGGAAGCCTGAGCGAATGCATGGCTGTCCATTCATTGAATGCGCTTGTCGGAAACATCAACAAACCGGGTGGCGTTTCGGTCACTAGCGAACCCGAGTATGCCAAATGGCCGGAAGTGAACATCGATATGACCGCTTCCAGGGGCATGCAGCAACCCCGGGTCGACGGGGCGGGCGGCTCAAAATACCCGAATGCCAGATATCTGCTCCACAGGCTCCCGGAGGTCATTAATAGCGCCAAAGGCGAATCCCCGGTTCAGGCGCTTTTTGTAAGTGACGCCAATCCGCTCTATACGCTGCCGAATACTAAGGCGACAAAGGCCGCCTTCGACCGCATACCATTTCTTGTCAGTTTCTCCTCGTTTATGGATGAGACGGCCAGCCATTCAGACTATATTCTACCGAATCATGTATTTCTGGAGCGATATGAGGATGTGCCCACGCCGAGCGCGAGCGTCCAACCGATCATCGGCCTTGCCAAACCGGTGGTCAGGCCGGTCTATAATACCCGGCACGTGGGGGATGTGGTGCTCCAGGTGGCCAAATCCTTGGGATCCTTTGTCGAAAAAGCCTTCCCGTGGAAGGATTATCAGGGCTACTTGAAATCGGCGTTAAAGGACTACTGGGATCAATTGGAGGAAAAAGGGTTCGTCAAGGTGAAAAACGCCAAAGATTTCCCATGGGCCAACCGGTTTAATACAGCCACCGGAAAATTTGAATTTTATCCGTCCGCCCGAAATCAACCGTCAAAGAATGATAAAAAGGCCCTTCCGAATTTTTCACCGGTACCCATCGAGGGCAAGCCGGAACAGTATCCCCTGGTCTTGATGCCCTATGACGCCATGCGGCTTACCAGCGGAGATGTCGGCAACCCCCCGTTTATGACCAAAACCATCGATGATACGGTATTAAAAGGGCAAACCGTATTTGTGGAAATCAATCCGGCGACTGCCCGCAAAATAGGGGCTTCAGAGGGGGAACGGGCGACGGTTGCCACCCCGAGAGGCCGGGCAAAGGTCAGGCTTCATCTTTTTGAAGGCATCGCCCCCGGCGTGATCGCCATGCCGAAGGGATTCGGTCATACGGCATATTCGAAGTACCTGGCCGGTAAAGGGGTCAATTTCAACGATCTGATCGGCCCGATATCAGACCCCCTTTCCGGACTGAATACGGCATGGGGCATTCGGGCAAAAATCGACAGGGCCTGATTATCAAAGCCCCAAAGTGTTTTTTAACCGGGATGATCAACAGTCAGCAATGAGGTTGGAATGAAAGAAGAACATGGAGACAAACACACCAAGCGCTACGGCATGGTCATCGATCTTGATAAGTGCACCGGCTGTGGTGCATGTATGGTGGCTTGTTATGCGGAGAACAATGTGCCGTTCAAGAAAGATGAAACTGACAAGCTCGACAGCCTTAACTGGATACGGATATTTCAGCTAACCAACGGCAAACCCTATCCGGACACAGAGATATGCTATCTGCCGATGCCCTGTCAGCATTGCGACGGCATCGGAAAGCACGGCCATCCCCCCTGTGTTTCGGTATGTCCGGCAATCGCCACCGATTATGACGACTCAACCGGCGTTGTCAGCCAAATTCCAACCCGCTGCTTCGGCTGCAGGTACTGCATGGCGGCCTGCCCCTATCACGCCCGAAAGTTCAACTGGTGGGATCCGGTTTGGCCGGCGGATACAAAAAAATACCTCAATCCGAATGTATCGACAAGAATGCGGGGCGTTGTGGAAAAATGTACGTTGTGTTTCCACCGTTACCAGCAGGCCAGGGATAAGGCGTACCTGGAAGGCCGGGAGGAAATCTATGAATCCGAATATCAGCCCGCATGCGCCCAAGCCTGTCCGACAAACGCCATTACCTTCGGGGACCTCAACAATCCGGACCATGCGGTTTTCAAATTAAAAAATAGCCCCAGGGCATTCAGACTCCTGGAACGTCTGCATACCAATCCCAAAGTTTACTATCTTTCCAGTAAAACCTGGGTCAGGCGGGCCGGAGACAATTATCTGGAAAATGAATCACGGCCAAAATCAAACAGACAGAAGATTCACTCGTAAATCGTTTAACCTATGGCAAGGAGCAAATCGAATATGGAGACGACGCCATTAATACCTCAGGGGGTCAAACGCTGCTCAAAACTGCAATTTTCCCTGTGGATGGCTGCTGCAGGGGCCGTCCTCCTGTGGGGAGTCTATGCCATGTATCTTGTCTGGTTCAAGGGGTTGAATCAGACCAACATGAATGATGCATACGGTTTTGCCCTATGGATCTGGGCCGATCTGGCGGTTATCGCCCTTGGCGGCGGCGCCTTTTTTACCGGCTTTTTGACATACATTATCGGCAAGGACAAACTGAAAAACATCATCAATTATGCCGTTATCATCGGATTCATCTGTTACAGCTCCGCCCTTCTGATCCTGGCCATTGATATCGGCCAGCCGCTAAGGGGCTGGTTTATCTTCTGGCACGCCAACGTACACTCCATGTTAACCGAAGTGGCCTTCTGCCTGTCGTGCTATTTCGCCGTGTTAACCATTGAATTTCTGCCCATTATTTTTGAAAACCCGAAGCTGGACAGGGTTCCGTTTCTCCATCACCTGAGCCACAACATGCACCGTATCATGGCGGTTTTTGCGGCTACCGGGGTATTCCTCTCTTTCTTCCATCAGGGATCCCTCGGCGGCGTATCCGGCGTCCTGTTCGGCCGCCCCTTTGCCTTCCGCGAGGGCATCAACGTGTGGCCCTGGACATTCTTTTTGTTTACCTGGTCGGCGGCTGCCTGCGGGCCCTGTTTTACCATCCTGGTTACCTGGATCACGGAAAAACTCACGCGAAAAAAACTGGTTAAAGACGATGTGATTCAGCTGCTGGCGAAAATCTCCGGATGGATGCTGGCTACCTATATAATCGCCAAAATTGCGGACACCCTTTACTGGGCAATGGTTACCGCCCCCAGCATGGGGTTTTCCTTCATGGACTTCTATTCCGGCAATCCGGTCTACGGCATCTGGATCCTGATTCTGGAGATCGTGATCTGCGGCATTGTTCCGGCCGTCATTTTAATCACCAGAAAGGGGCGGGAAGCAAAGTCCCTGTTAATGCTGGGGGTTGTTCTCGCCGTCGTAGGCGTCTGCGTCAATAGGTGGGTTATGATACTGCAGATGCTGGCCGTACCGGTCGTGCCGTTTGAAGAGTGGTTTATGTATGCCCCGAGCTGGCAGGAAGTCGCCACCACGATTCTGCCCGTGGCCTACGGGATCCTTGTGATTTCGCTGGCCCACCGGTATCTGCCGGTATTTCCACAGGAACGCGAGCTGAACCCGACGAATTAACAAGGAGAGAATATATGTTTCCTTTCAGTTTTGAATGGGCGTGGGATATCCCCCATCTGGTTTTTCATGGGGCCTTATGGTATGTTCTGTCGATCGTTGGCTTGGGACTGACATATTGCATCATCAAATCGGCTGTGGATACCTTCCGGGAGGAAGATAACGGGCATCACTAGCCCCTCGCCCTCCCCCCATTCTATTTTTGAACAAGCGTTATTCCGTCTCGCCCATCTTCGCACCGCGCGCGGAATAACGCTTTTTTTATTACCGGCGATGATACATTGACCTGGCAAGGATTCTATAATAATGGACCAAATCCTAATCAACGGCGGCTATCCATTGAACGGCGAAGTGACGGTCAGCGGGGCCAAAAACGCGGCGCTACCGATCATTGCGGCCACCATACTGACAGGTGGACGCTTTACATTTCATAATGTGCCGATACTAAAAGATATCGAAAGCATCCAGGCCCTGCTGGTCGACATGGGAGCGGAAGTCGAATTCAGCGACAACACCCTTTCCATTGACACCGGCAACCTGTCCGATTTTGAGGCCCCCTATGAACACGTCAGAAAAATGCGGGCCTCCATACTGGTCTTAGGCCCCCTCCTGGCAAGGATGAAACGGGCTCGAGTCTCGCTGCCGGGCGGATGTGCCATCGGCGCCCGCCCCATTGAGCAGCATCTGAACGGCCTCTCGCATCTAGGCGCCGAAATTTCATTGGCGCACGGCTATGTAGAGGCTTCAGCCCAAAACTTGACAGGGGCCGAGATCTATTTGGACCTGCCCACGGTTACAGGAACAGAGAATCTGATGATGGCCGCCGTGCTGGCCGAAGGCCGGACTGTCTTGCATAATGTGGCCCGGGAGCCGGAGATTACGGCATTGGCGGATGTATTGAACCTGATGGGTGCCGATATTTCCGGCTCGGGCAGCTCCACTATCACGATAAACGGTGTCAAAGAGCTTCATCCGGTAACCGCCACCATCATCCCGGACCGGATTGAAACCGGCACCTTCATGGTCGCTGCAGCACTTACCGGCGGGGAAATCGTAATTAACACATGTGAACCGACGCACCTGAAAGAATTAGCCCTTAAGCTGGAAAAAACAGGGGCTGAAATTGAATACCGGGACCGATCCATCCGGGTCAGGGGCAGCCACCCGATCAACAGTGTGGATGTCAAGACCATGCCCTATCCGGGGTTTCCAACCGACATGCAGGCCCAGTTCATGGTCCTTATGTCAGTAGCCAACGGCTTTTCAGTCATCTCGGAGAATGTTTTTGAAAACCGGTTTATCCATGTGAGCGAGCTCCGTCGCATGGGGGCCGATATTACCATTTCCGGCAGCCATGCCATGGTCCGCGGCGTTCCCGAGCTATCCGGCGCGCCGGTCATGGCAACCGATCTGCGCGCCAGCGCATCCCTGATCCTTGCCGGGATGATAGCCCGGGGCACCACTCGAATCAACCGCGTCTATCATCTGGATCGCGGATACGATAGAATAGAGAAAAAATTCAGCCGTCTCGGGGCCTCCATCAAGCGGATATCGGTATAATTATCGCCGCAGAAATGCCCGGCCTCGACTTCACAGATAAACCGAGCGACCCGTTTTTTTTCCGGCCGCTCCTGCCGCTTCTTTTTGCCTTGATGGGCGGAATTGCAAGCGGTCATTGTTTTCCAGGCTATTTCAAGACGGCCCTTGCCGGATGCCTCCTTGCCGCTGCGATTACCGGCATCCGCCTTAGCCTCAAAAAACCCGCCCGACTCGCCCCTTTCCTGCTCTACTTTGCCATGGGCTATCTCTGCCTATCGCCCTGGCAGATCATCCCCCATACATCTGAGCATTTATGCCAATTGATCAATAAAGATAAGAAATCCTGGCAGATCACCGGTCGGGTAGCCACCGAGCCGGCCCGGGAGGGGTATCGGGTAAAATCTATATTGTCCGATATCCGGCTGGCAGATCCGGCCACATCCGCAACCCCCTTGCCGGTGCGGGGAAAACTGCGGTTGACGCTGTACGGGACAGGGCCTTCGATACATTTAGGCGACCGGATCACCTTTTCCGGCAGAATCAAACCGTTTCATAACTTCAACAATCCCGGCGGGTTTGATTACAAATCATTTATGGCCTATAAAAATATCTGGGCAAGCACGTCTGCCAACGGCAGCCAAATCAGGGTCAAAAAAGGCCGGGCTCCCGGATTGGCGGCAAATATAAGAAACAAAATGCGCCGCTCCGTTGAAGCGCTGATCACCAATGCGACTAAAGGAGACAGCCGGGCGATCCTTTCCGCCCTGGTCCTCGGCAAGCGGGAGCTGCTTTCAGCGCCACTTAAACAGGCCTTTAACCGGGCCGGCGCCAGTCATGTACTGGCCATATCCGGACTTCATATTGGCATTGTGGCCACCTTTGCCTTCTTTTTCTTCAAACAAATCCTTGGATTCTGCAAGCCATTGCTCCATCGCGGCGGGTCCGGAAAATGGGCGGCGATAATGGCTCTTGTTCCGGTATGGGGCTATGCTCTGCTGACGGGTATGTCGCCCTCCACCCAACGGGCGGTGATTATGGTAAGCGTTTTTTTGGCCTCCTTTTTATTTGAACGCGATCAGGATCTTATCAATACCCTGGCTGCCGCCGCACTTATCATTTTAATCATCTACCCGCCGTCTCTTTTTTCCGTTTCTTTTCAGCTATCGTTTACCGCTGTCCTAACAATTGTCCTGGGGCTTTCGACCACCCAGTGGATAAGCCGTCTGCCGGGCCCCATACTCCCTTACCTGTTATCGTATACCGCCGTATCCTTTTTTGCCATCATCGGCACCACCCCCCTGATCCTTCATTATTTTAACCAAACCGCCTTCTTTGGCCTGCTGACTAATCTTATCGTTGTCCCCCTGATCGGTTTTTTTGTTGTTCCCTTATCCCTGTTTTCCGTACTCGTTTTATTGCCGCTGCATCCGCCCATGGCCGCCTGGGGCTTAAAAACGGCCGGCGCTGGAATTCAATCGGCCCTTGCCATCATCTATCCTATCGGCGAGTGGCCCTACAGTGCGGTCAAAACCGTTACGCCGTCGATTCTTGAAATGATCTGCGCCTATACGCTGATTTTTGGGCTGTTTTATATAATCCGCTTCAAAAAACGCCTTCAACTGAATCCCGGATGCTTCAAACGCCCCGTGGTTATTCTTATGACGACTGCGCTTCTCGTGTTTCTCATGGACATCGGATATTGGTGCCATGCCCGGTTCTGGAGGGATCAGTTTTCCGCGACGATCATTGATGTGGGCCAGGGCAGTGCCAACCTCCTGGAGCTGCCGGATGGATACTGCATGCTCGTTGACGGGGGCGGATTTATGAACAACTCGGCCTTTGATGTGGGCAAATATCTGGTGGCCCCGTTTTTATGGGGCCAAAAAATCGGAACCATTGATACTGTGGTCCTTTCCCATCCTGACGCGGACCACCTAAACGGATTGATCTATATCCTGAAACATTTTAATGTTAAACGGGTCATTTCTACGCACCAGCCGTCGGATACCAGTGAATACAGCGCTTTTATTCAAACGATTGACGACCGGAACATCCACCATCCGCCGTTTGCCCGGATCCCCCGACACTTTGGAATCAACGGCGTAAAATTCGATCTCCTTTATCCACCGACGGACTTTATGGATGATGGGCAGGCGGCCGATACCAATAACTGCTCTATCGTGCTGAAGGCTACCTACAGGGGCCAATCTATTATTTTCCCCGGCGATATCATGGAGTCAGCAGAAAAGGAACTGGCGGCAACGGGGACAAGGCTGCTTCACACAACTGTTCTGGTATCACCCCACCATGGCAGTAAAACGTCAAGCACCCCCGAGTTTTTGGATGCGGTTTGCCCAAAGGCCGTGGTTATCTCTGCAGGGCCGAAAAATCGGTTCAACCTGCCCGCCGCGGCCGTTATCGAGCGATATCAGAGGAGGGGGTATGATATACTGATGACGCCCCAACACGGAGCGGTTGAAATTGACGTAAATAACCGTCGGGTGCGCCTGCATCCGGTATGCGGAGACGCCATAAGGCTTCCCCATTGATAAAGGGACCCCGTTTACCCATGGCGGCAATGCCATCAATGGATCAAATGGGCACCTTGTCGACTTTTTCGGCCGTCTCGTCGACCGTATCATGGGCCGGATTACCCACGACGGGCACGATAGAAACCGCCGCGCCGCCTACCCGCATGGGCACGGTAACAAGCTTTGTCAACACGCAACCGCTGGAGAATGAAAGGATAATCAAGCATATCAAAATTTTAACATATCTTTTCATCATCGGCCGACAAAAAAAGCCCCGTCCGTTTATTGGGTACTCATGAAGGGGGGGAAACGGACAGGGCAGATTTAAATAGATTCCGAAGGCTTAAACTCAGGCGGTGGCTTTTTTCTTTTTATCCCCGCCCTTTTTCTTTTTTCCGGTTTCCACCGGAACACCCGTCAACTCAATCATTGAAAGTGGCGCCGCATCGCCCTTTCGGGGGCCCAGCTTTGTAACACGGGTGTAACCGCCGGCTTGGTCCGCAAATCGTTCAGGGGCTTCACTGAACAGTTGATAAACAACGCCCTTTTCCCGGACAATCGACAATGCCTGCCGGCGGGCATGAAGATCCCCCCGCTTGGCCAGCGTTACCATATGATCCGCCCATCGACGAATCTCCTTGGCCTTGGCATCGGTGGTTTTGATTCGCCCGTATTTAAACAGTGAAGTAACCATGTTTCGAAAAAGAGCCTTCCGGTGACTGGCTGTACGATTTAATTTGAATCCGCTCTTCCGATGTCGCATACCTATTATTCCTCTTGTTCCTTATCCTCTTCCGGTGGTTCAAAGCCCTCCAGGTTCATTCCCAACGAAAGGCCAAGCTCGGTTAACAGCTCCTTGATCTCATTGAGCGATTTCCGCCCGAAATTTTTGGTCTTCAGCATTTCCGACTCGGTCTTTTGAACCAACTGATATATTTTTGTGATATTCGCGTTACGGAGGCAGTTGGCGCTCCGAACGGAAAGCTCGAGTTCGTCCACGTCGAGATAGAGGTTCTCGTTAAATTTCGGGGTCGCGTCTTCCGCCTCTGTTTTTTTGATTTCAGGTACGGCGTTTTCGTCAAAATTGATGAAAACGTTGAGTTGTTCCTTTAAAATTTTGGCTGCATAGGCAATAGCATTCTCCGGGGCCACGGCGCCATCGGTCCACACTTCCATGGTCAGCTTGTCATAGTCAGTCTGCTGACCCACCCGGGCATTTCCAATCGTATAGTTCACCCGGTTGATTGGAGAAAAGACCGCATCAATGGGAAGCGTGCCTATGGGGGCTTCCGGGTCCTTATGGGTCTCGGCCAGGGAGTAGCCACGCCCCGCCTTCACAGTCATCGTCATTTTCAGCTCGCCGTCCTCTGAAAGCGTGGCGACATGTTGATCAGGATTCATGATGGTTACTTTGCCATCCGGGCTCTTAATATCTCCGGCCCTAACCACGGATTCCCCGGATGCATCGACTTCAAGCGTTTTTTCCTCCGTATCATCCATTTTGACGCGGATATTTTTTAGATTCAGTATAATTTCGGAGACATCCTCCAAGACTCCGGGAATTGTACTGAACTCGTGCATGACGCCTTCAATCTTGACGGAGCAGATTGCCGCCCCCCAGATCGAAGATAGAATGATTCGGCGCAAGGCATTGCCAATAGTGATACCAAACCCGCGCTCCAGCGGCTCCCACACAAATTTGCCATAGGTGTCGGCCTGGTCGTCGACTTGGACCTTTTCCGGCTTAATAATCTCCCGCCAGTTCATATAACTGAGTTCGTTTAATGACATTTTCGATCTCCAGAAATTCCTTTAATGATGCCCGGCCAGGCGGCTGTTGGCTTCAGGCCAACATATTGATATGATAATAATATAAAGGAGGCGCCCCAGGCTGCCCCGATTGCGGTCCTCGGCAACTCGAACAGTTACTTGGAGTAGAGCTCAACAATCAGATTTTCCTGAATCGGCATTGTTATATCTTCACGCGTCGGCAATGCTTGAATGGTCCCCTTCATATTTTCTGCATCAAGCTCCAGCCAAGCCGGTGCGCTTCGCCTTACCACGGCTTCAAGGGCATCATTGATTACCTGAACGCCCCGGCTTTTCTCCCGAACTTCCACGACATCCCCAACCTTCACCTGAAAGGACGGGATATTGACTTTTCGCCCGTTGACCAGAAAATGGCTGTGGCAAACAAGCTGCCGGGCCTGGGGGCGGGAATTGGCTAAACCCAGGCGGTAGATCACGTTATCAAGCCGCTGCTCCAATATTAACAGCAGATTGGTACCGGTGATGCCCTTCTTCTGATCCGCTTTTTCAAACGCCAGCCGAAACTGTTTCTCAGACAATCCATAGCTGCGCTTGACCTTCTGCTTTTCTCTTAGCTGAATGCCATAGTCGGATATCTTGCCGCCGCGCCTCTGCCCATGCTGGCCCGGCGGGTATCCCCGGCGATCGAATGAGCATTTATCCGAATAGCAACGATCACCCTTTAAATACAGCTTTAAATTTTCCCGCCGGCATATCCGACAAACTGAATCTCGATACCTTGACAAGGCTTCCTCCCTTACATATCCTCATATCCATGTCGTTCGACGATATTTTCTCCCGTCAAACACGGGTTATATACGCTAAAACCGACATCAAACGGTTTTAAATGACAAATGACAATTATACACGCCGCCGTTTTTTAGGCTTGCAGCCATTATGCGGAACAGGGGTAACATCTTTTATCATGACCACGGTAAACCCCACGCCCTGAAGCGCTTTTAATGCAGATTCTCGCCCGGGGCCCGGCCCTTTCACATATACTTCCACATTTCGCATGCCATGCTCTCTGGCCTTTTTTGCCGCGTCCTCCGATGCCAACTGCGCGGCGAACGGCGTACTTTTTCTGGAACCCTTGAATCCGTTCATCCCGGCACTTGACCAGGATACCACGTTGCCATTGGGGTCGGTAATCGTAATAATCGTGTTGTTAAACGTGGATTGAATGTGAACAACCCCGTTTTCAATATTCTTTTTAACCTTTTTCTTTGTCCGCGCTCGTTTTACCTTAGCCATGATTTCGCCCTTATTGATAAATAGGAATTATTTCTTTTTAACGCCGCCGCCCTTCTTTTTGACCGCAGAGCGTTTCGGTCCCTTACGGGTTCTGGCATTGGTCGAGGTTCGCTGCCCATGGACCGGCAGTGACTTCCGGTGGCGCAATCCGCGATGACACCCCAGGTCCATCAGGCGCTTAATGTTCATTGATATTTCGGTCCTTAGCTCGCCCTCTACCTTGTGTTCATTATCAATGGCCTTACGTATGTTGTTGATATCCGAATCCGTCAAATCATCGGTCCGAAGATTCTCATCAATATTCAGGCGCCTTAAGATCTCCCGGGCCGTTGACTGACCGATCCCATAGATATAGGTTAATCCGATAAAAACGGATTTTCCTTTTGGTAAATCGACCCCAGCAATTCTTGCCAAAACCTGCCTCCTTTTACCTTTTACCCCTGACGCTGTTTATGGCGCTTATTCGTGCAGATCACCCACACGACGCCTTTTCGTCTGACTATTTTGCAATTCCGACATCTTTTTTTTACCGATGCGCTGACTTTCATAATTTAACCTCACAAAAAAGCGGCTCTTGTCCTGTTATTTTGACCGATAGGTAATTCGCCCCCGACTAAGATCATAAGGGGATAATTCCACAGTTACCGTATCTCCGGGTAAGATCTTGATAAAATGCATCCGCATTTTCCCGGAGATATGAGCGAGTATCTGGTGCTTGTTTTCCAGCTCGACCTTGAACATTGCATTCGGCAATGTCTCAATGACTGTACCCTGAACCTTTATCGGCTCTTCCTTCGCCATCAACAGCTCCTGTCAATCTCATCAATCTTGGGCGTCAACAGCCTCTTTGCTGCCGGTTGCCGCAGAAATATAGACGGCCCCACGATTTTTATTTTCGGCCTCTTCCGGTGGTTAGAAACCCTTCATAGTTTCTCGTAATCAGATGCGATTCAATCTGATTGACCGTATCCATAGCAACCCCGACGACAATCAGCAGCGCCGTGCCGCCGAAGTAAAAAGGGACATTGAACTTGGTCATCAGAATCGACGGCAACACGCAAACAGCGGATACATAGATCGCCCCCCCCAGCGTAATCCGGGTCAGCACCTTGTCAATATAATCCGCGGTACGTTTACCCGGACGGATGCCGGGAATGTAGCCGCCGTATTTTTTCATATTCTCGGCCACATCCTCGGGATTAAATGTAATGGCCGTATAAAAATAACAGAAAAAAACAATAAAACCGACAAAGATCAATTCGTATATGAACGAACCGGGGCGCATGGCAGAGGCGACGCTCTGCATCAGGGGCACATCCTTGAAAAAACTGGCCAGGGTGGCCGGAAACATGATCAAGGAGGAGGCAAAAATCGGCGGAATAACACCTGAAGTATTGATTTTAAGCGGCAGATGCGTACTCTGTCCGCCATACATCCGGCGACCGACGACCCGTTTGGCGTACTGAACCGGAATTCGTCGCTGTCCCTGCTCCATAAAATTAATGAATGCGATAACTGCCACCATTAGGATAAGCAATACCGCAACGGCGAATACGCCCATCTCGCCCGTGGACATCATCCGGAATGTGTTACCTATCGCCTGGGGCATGCGGGCAACGATACCGGCAAAAATGATCAGGGATATCCCGTTGCCGATGCCGCGTTCGCTGATTTGCTCGCCCAGCCACATGATAAATGCGGTACCGGCCGTCAAAGTAATAGCGGTTAGCAGACGGAACGCCCAGCCGGGTTCGATCACCACCGGAAGATTTCCCGGGGCCGACATGTTTTCAAGCCCGATACTGATGCCAAAGCCTTGGACAAAAGAAAGCACCACGGTCCCGTAACGGGTATATTTGGTAATTTGACGCCGGCCCTGCTCCCCTTCTTTGGACAACTTCTCTAAATGGGGGATCACAACGGTCAGAAGCTGTAGGATAATTGATGCGCTGATGTAGGGCATAATGCCCAAGGCAAAAACCGACATCCTGACC